>Ga0172368_10000008_pt1 | contig 251057 bp, 181 predicted proteins | sample Lak11m_FD_114540 | JGI IMG/M metagenome (GOLD analysis project Ga0172368, IMG submission 114540) | Freshwater microbial communities from Kabuno Bay, South-Kivu, Congo - kab_022012_11m | ecosystem: Environmental > Aquatic > Freshwater > Lake | place: Democratic Republic of the Congo...
AGTACCACTTGCCGCGCGGCGACTGGCTCTCCCAGCCGCGGCCGGAATACTGGGTGCAGGTGGCCACGCAGTAGCCGCACTGCGAGCAGGCGTAGGCGTACCAGGCCACGTCGGCGGGGATACCGCGCACCGGCTGCTGCGGGCGCTCGCCGATCTGCGGGATGACGGCGTTGCCGAAGCGGCGGATGATCGGCTCGAAGAAGGTGGCCGCGCGCATCACCAGCGCGAGGATGCCGCCCTCCGTCACCTTGCCCGGGTTGAGGATATGCCGGCGGTCGGTGCGCTTTTTGAATTGGCGCAGGCGCTGCAGCCGCTCCGTCCCCAGCACCTTGCCCGCCTTCGAGGCGAAATAGAGGCCGGTGGAGTAGGGGCGCCCGCCGTGCGCTTCGGCGATCTTCATGATGGTCAGCACCAGGCTGAACACGAAATTGTAACTGAATTTCCGCTGGTCGCTGGGGATGAAGCCGAGGATGACCACCTCGGGTTTCCCGTTCTCGCCCTCGCGGATGAGGATGCCTTCCTTGATGATGGGCTGGTCCACCTTCTCCTCGAGCTCCGCCATCACGTCGCCCAGCGCGTCGAGCGGAATGACGATCTCCGCGGGCGCCAGGCTCGGTCCCAGCCGCTTCACCACCATCAGGTTGAAGCGGTGGTCCCATTCGTGATGAGCGATGCGCTCGCTCAGGATTTCGCCCATGCACGGCTTGAGGATCTCCTCCAGCTTTTGCATGGTTTCCGCGCGGTCGCTCTCGCGGAAGGCCAGCGTGGTGATGTAGGAGGCGGGCAGCAGCACGCGCTCTTCGGTCGGGTGGCCGTTGTGCTCGCGCAGCGGCGCGCGGTTTTTCAGCTCCGCCATGCGCGGGTTGATGAAGGAGATGGACCAGATCGGCAGCTTCGCCTCGATCAATCGGCCGAGCATGCGCTGCAGGTCCTGCCCGGTGGGGCAGCCGATGGCCACCTGCGCCATCGCCTCTTTCGGTTGGATGCGCACGGTGACTTCGGTGATGAGGCCGGTGATGCCCTCCGCGTCGGCGATCAGGTCCAGGTCGGCGCGGCCGAACTCCTTTACCGTGCCGTCCGCCAGCACCGCGCGGGCGCGCACCACGTTCTCGCGGAACCAGCCGGACTCATACGACCCGATCCCCGCGCCGCCCTGCGCCAGCCAGCCGCCGACGGTGGAGGTGGGGTAACTGGTGGGATACAGGCGGAGGGTGAGACCTTGCAGCCCGAGCTGCCGGTCCAGCTCTTCCCAGACGATGCCCGGCTGCGCGGTGACGGTATGGCCTTCCGTGTCCACGCTCAACACGCGCTGCATGCGGAAGAAGTCCACCACCACGCCACCCTTCAGCGGCAGCACACCGCCGTAGCCCGACGACGCCTTGCCGCGCGGGGTGAGAGCGACGCCGCGCAGGTTCGCCCATTGCACCAGCTTCACCAGCTCCTCTTCCGACGCCGGCTGCACCACCGCAGCCGGCACCGTCTTCCCGATCAGCGGCGAAATCAGATTCGGCACCGCCGCGATGTCGTGCCCGTACAATTTCCGCTCAATGCGGTCAAATGACACGCGCTCGCCGAACAGTTCGCGCAAAAACGCCTGCTGCTGCTTACCGAGGTTTCCCATGTTCCCCTCCCGGGACGGCCGGTTTGATAGACTGACATATTATAGTATGTGGTTATATGCCGTGTTAGTTATGATTATACCACAAGCCCGGAGTAGTGAAACGAAGGAGAATATTTTCGGAGTGCGGCGGCTCGACGCCGCTTTCAGAGTGCATAAGGTGAACGCAATAGCATCACGCCGGGCCTATCCACCCGTCATCGTCACCGGCTCGATAGGCCCGTCGTAATGCTATTGCGTTCACCTTACGCACTCTGAAAGCGGTGTCGAGCCACCGCACTCCATAAGGCTGTCATCATGTTCGGTGCCCGAATTTCAGGTAGTATTGCAACCCCGCCAGTATCAGTACACTGAACATCGCATATATTCGAACTAGTGCGTCGTTGATGAATGGCCGATCCTCACCGAGCATAGGATAATAGAAGAGTTGGGAAAGCCACGGCAATATTAATGCGGCGATCACAATGGTAATATGCGTGACAGAAAGCTTATGCCCGAGGATCGGGATGAGCACCACGTTGGCCGTCAGCAGCGTGCAGAAAAGTATATTGGCAAATGAATAATCCGCCTCGCGCGCATCCCAGTTGACGGTGAAATAGCACCGCTGCCACTGTTCCCAGTGATTCGGGGGAAACAGGAAGATAAGGAGCCAGATCGCCAGGCTGCCCAGCAGGACAACCTTCTGCCGGCGATTGAGCGCTTTCTCACCAACCCGGAGAAGCAAGATAACCGTCAGTAGGAGCGCCAGCAGCGTCAACTGCCGGGCGATCATCTCGGGCTGCTGGTACTCGTGCACCGTGGTGAAGAAGTGGTATTTCCAGCCGTGGAAATCGCGGGGGAAGAGAAGGTTCACTCCCATGAAAGATAATCCGGTAATCAGGATCAGCCGTTGCTTCCGGTTCATATTTACCGCTACCCCTTCCTTTACTCATTCAGTTTCATTTTTTTCTGAATGACGCCCAGTACAATCAGCCCAACAATAGCACCGAGTAACATCATCAACGGATCGATTACAAGAGCATCTTCAATACGTGAACTCAGGGGGAAAAATGATGCGATCACTGGCAGGATGACGGCAAAACCAATCCCGCCGAGATGATCCAGGACCGAGCGATGACCTAACAGGGAAGTGAGCGAACCGATATAGAGCGCCAACAGGAACCAGATGAAGGTGAAGGAGTAATCGGCGGCAACCACATCCCAATTCGGTGCGAAGTAGTTGTTGTTGAATTCGCCGTAGAAGTTCGGCGGGTAGAGAAAGACGAGGGTCAATAGCGTCATGCCGATCAGCAGGCAAACCTTCTGTCCAAGATTCAAGGCCCATTTTTCCGATTGTAACATCAAGAGCAAGCCGATCAGCAGCGCCAGCAGGAGGATCTGCCGCGTGATCATCTCCCCGATATTGAAATATTCGGCGGTGGCATAGAAATGGAAGTGGTTGCCGTGGTAATACCGCGGGAACAGGAGGTTGATCCCCATGAAGATGAAGCCACAGACCAGTACCAGCCACTGCTTCCAATTCATACCGGCTCCTCCATGGCTTGTTTTCGTCATTCTAACACCCGTGGTGAACGGAAATAACGAAGCACTGGTTAAGGTTTCATTATTGCGAAGTTAATATTCGTTTCGAAGTGCGGCTGTATTTCACCAGTCTTCGGACACCCCCGGAAACACCGGTACCGATGCGGGGGGCGCGGTCAATGCCATCCGGATGCTGACCACTGTGCCTTCCGGGCCGGTGGCCAGGTTGACCCTGTCCGCCAGCGAGATCAGTGCTTTGTAGCCCATTCCCAGCGAGACGGCGGTGGTGTAGCCTTGTTTCAATGCCAGTTCCGGCAGGTGGATGGCCAGGATGCCCGGGCCTTCGTCCGCGATGATGGTGAGGAAGGCATCATCCAGGCGGTGCAGCGTGCACACCCCGCTGCCGGCGTGCTTGAAGGCATTGGTGGCCGCCTCCGAGATACAGAGCAGGAAGTCGCTCACCCGGTCATCATCCATGCCAGCGGATTGCATACTCTCTGCAACCTTGTGCCGGATCACCTCCAGGTCCCCGGTGTCTCGGATCTGCCAGGACGCCAGCGACGGCCCGGCGGTATGGTAGATTTCCTCGCGCTCGCAGATGATCAGCTTCCCCTCGGTCGCCGCCTCGATCGTCCGGCGCGCAAACTCCCGCTGGTATGCTTCGCTCTTCCGCAAGGCCTCTTCCGCCTGCCGGCGCGCCGCCCGCGTGCGCAGCGTGATGATGCCGAACGCCAGGTCATCCGCGAGCTCCTTGAGAAGGTTCTGCTCGTCCTCCGTAAAGTGATACGGCTCTGCGCGGAAGAGCGTGAAGGCCCCGATCACCTCATCATCGGTAGTGAGGGGCAGGCTAATGCCCGCGCGATAGCCCCGGGCCAGCGCTGCATCGCGCCAGAACCTGCCCTGGGACGAAGGCTGTATATCCTCTATGGCGGCTGGACGGCGGGTGCGGATCGCCTCACCCAGCGGGCGTTGGCCTTCCGGACGCGTTTCATCCCAGGAGAATAGCTGGTTTGACAGGTAGCCGCTTTCTACGCCGGCATGGGCCGCCGGGCGTACGGTTTTTGCCGGGTGATGTTCTACGTAACCGACCCAGGCCATGAGATATCCGCCGATGTTGACCGCACTATCGCAGACCTGCTGCAGCAACCCCTCTTCCGCCGTTGCCCGGATGAGGGCCTGGTTGGTATCGGAGAGCAGGCGAAGGGCGCGGTTCCGGCGTTGCAGCTGCTCCTGCGCGGATTTCAAATCGGTGATGTCATCGGAATAGATAATGATGCCGCCGATGCTGCCGTCGTCTTGCTCCCACGGCTGCACCTCCCAGCGCAGCCACTGCACGCTGCCGTCCGCGCGTACGAAACGGTCCTCCTCCGCCCGCACCACTTCACCCGCCAGCGCGCGCCGGTGCACCGCCTTCAACGCATCGGAGATTTCGGGAAAGATCGTGTAATGCGACTGGCCGATGATCTCCCGCCCCTGCAGGCCGTAATTGCTGATCCACCGGCGGCTCACCGCCAGGTACCGCATGTCGCGGTCGAACATGGCAATGGCCGACGGCGCGTTTTCAATATTCTGTCGGATCCGCTTTTCGCTTTCCTCCCGCGCGGCGGCCAGATGCTGCAATGTGATCATCTGTGCGTGGCAATGTTCCATCTGCTCGAGGATGGCCTGTTGCAGCTTCGCGAGCTGCTCGGCAGGCCCCACGTCCGGGTCGACTTCCACAATAATGCCGTGGCTCGCCAGCTGCCGGCGGAACGCCTGCAGCCGCGCGACCAGTTCCTCCACGATCTCCCGCCACGGCGTGCCGGTCATCGACAGTCACCTCTGCTCCGGTATGGGTGAGCATCCCGAATCTCACAATAGTCATCCTATGATACCAGCCTGTAGAGGAGCCGCATGCGCAGAAGGGTACAACCTGGCATGGTAATGGGAGTTTTCGTTCCTTATTCGGTGCGGCGGCTCGATAGTTTATCTCTATATGTTAAAAACGCTTTGACTGCCATCCCTTCGGGATTACCCGTTTGTTGCAAAACAGGCCCACGCCCACCTGCACAAGCACCGTCGCTGCTAGCCACATGCCGGTTCTTCTGCTATACTGCGGTATCATGACGGAACACGTGGCCGGCCGTGGGCACTTCCGCGGCTTACCCCTCCGGCATTTTGCGCTGGCGCTGTTTCTCCTCCTGGCGACCTTCGCCGGCGCTGCCGATCTCTTCGAGGCGGCACAGCAGGGCGACATGACGGTGCTCAAGCGCCTGCTGGCCAAATCGTCGGTACAGGTGGACGCCCGCGACGCGGACGGCAATACGCCGCTGCTGCTGGCGGTGCGCGAGCACCAGTCGGCGGCGGTTGAACTGCTGCTCGATGCCGGCGCCAGCCTGAAAGCACAGGATACCGACGGTCTGACTCCCCTTCACGTGGCCGTGCGCGCCGGCGACACCGAGATGACGCTGCTGCTGCTGGACCACAAAGCCGACATCCTCGCCCGCGACAACCAGGGGTGGACCCCGCTGCAGTGGGCCATTGCCGCCGACCACCTCGACACCGCCAAAGCCTTGCTGGACCGCGGCGCGGCGGCGAACGTGGAGGACCAGTCGGGCGCCACGCCGCTGCACTGGGCGGCGGCCAACGGGCAGATTCCCACGCTGGAGGTGCTGCTGGCCAAAGGCGCGGCGGTCAACGTCACCGACGACGACGGCGACAGCGCGCTGCACTGGGCGGCGGCGGCCGGGCAGGACGAGACGGTGCGCTTCCTCCTCGCCCACGGCGCCAACGCCAACCTGAAGGATCGCCAGGGCCGCACCCCGCTGCAGGTGGCGGATGAACAGGCGCAGCCGACGGTGGTTACGCTGCTGCAGCCGAAATCAGCGAGCCCGCCGGCGGCCAACCTGCAGATCGTGGCGCCGGACGAGACACCTTCCCTGCCCGCCGTCGCAGCCTTACCCTCCCGGCGTTTCTCGGAGAAAGCGACGACGCACCCGGCGGAGAACCCGCTGGGCGTGCGCGCCACCGCAATGACCTTCACCGGCGGCCGGCTGTTCCTCGGCCTGGACAGCGGCAGCCTGATCATTTACGACATCGCTTCCCGCAAGGGCATCGCCGTCGGCCCGCCCTCGCCCGTGCGCACGGTGCGCGCCATCGCCGCCGGCAGCGAGGGCGTCTGGTGGCTGACCGCGCGCCCGTCGGCGCTGTGCTATTTCCACCCGGCCTCAAACACGGTGACCGCCTACGCCTTCGACGCGCTGCGCCCCGACCGCCCGCTGGATGGGGGGGACACCCCGCAATTGACCTGCTGGAAAGGCCGCGTGGTGGTCTGCACCCGCGACGGCGCGCAGGCCCTCGACCCGCAAACCGGCGAGGTGCACCCGCTGACCGCGCTGCTGCCGGAGAAGCTGGCGGCGGCGGCGAAAGGCTCGCGCCTGTTCCTGGCGGCGGATGACGGCAACACGCTGCTGGCCGCGGTACGCCAGAACGGCAAAGGCTGGACCGCCACCTGCTGGCGCAGCGGCGGCGCCAACTGGGCCACCGCCGGCCCGCAGGGGGTGGGGGAGTGGTGCGGCATCACCGCCTGCAGCCCCGAGCGGCTGGCGCTGCTGGGCAGCACGCGCGTCTCCGACCTGGCAGCCGCGGCGGAGGCGGTGCGCGCCTTCGGCTACCGCAATACCGGCGCCCGCCTGCCCGCCCCGCGCTGGGCGGCAGCCGGCGCCACCACCGTCTGGTGGGGCGGCGGCGATGTGCTCTTCCACGCGACGCCCGCGCGCGGCGAAGTGTATGCCTACCTGCCGTGGAACGAGCCGGGGTTGAGCGTGCGCTGCGCGGCGGCGGATGACGACGGCGTGTGGCTGGCCACCAATCACGGCGTGCGCCGGCTGGACCCGGGCAACCCGTCGCCGGTGAACGGCTTCGCCGGCTTTGTACGGATGCGGCTGGGCGCGGAGGCGGAGCAACCGATCACCGAGACGGATCGGCAACTGGCCGCATCCATCGAGGAGTGGCAGGGCACCCCCTACCACTGGGGTGGCGCCTCGCGCAGCGGCACCGACTGCTCCGGCTTCGTGATGGCCATGCACCAGATCTGCGGCGTCGATATCCCGCACGGTTCCGCCAATCTGCGCGTCACCCCCATCGGCCAGATCGTGCGCGACGAGCTGCGTTACGGCGACGTGCTGGTCTTCCCCGGTCACGCCGCGCTCTACATCGGCAACGGCCGCACCGCGGAGACGGTGGCCAACGCCGGCGTCGGCAAAAGCACGCTGTGGTCCCGCCGCAGCGTGGTGGTGCGCCGCTTCCTCAACCTGCCACGCACCGACATCCAACTCGCCTCCCGCAGCGGCAACCGCAACACCACCGCGAAGCAGCGGGCGGCGAAGGCGAAGGCGGCGAAGATGAAAAAGTGAAATGGTGAATGGTGAATTGGGGAGATTCATTCACTATTCACTATTCTTACCGCCTGTGTGACGTTCTTGGCGGGGGGAAGCGGGCGATGGCGTCGCGGTAGTACCAGGAGTAATGCACGTCGGTCTGGGTGAGGGGGCGCCCCCTGTCGCACTGGTTGATGGCGCAGGAGATGCGGTAGGCGGTGAAACGCGCGATGTTGACGCAGATAATAATCAGCGCCAGCGCCGCGCCCAGTACGATGATGACGAAGAGGCTGCCGGATATCCGCAGCGGGTTCCCCGTCTCTTTTCTGGCTGTCTCGACTACTTTCCGGTAGGCCTTGGTGACGTCCTCTTCGGTCAGATCCTGATCTGCCCCGCCGTTATCCTCCTGCTTCGCTGTCACGTTCTTTGCGCTCGGTGTCTGCAGCGGCTTGCCGTTGCCCGCCGGCGCATCCTGCCCCACCGTCACGTCCTTTTCAACCGGTTTCTGCTTGTCATCCTGCTCTACATTATCCAGTTGCCGGTTCAACAGTGTTTCGAGATTGCCATCGCGCAGCTGATCCGTCTCTGTCAGCACCGGTTGCTTGCCTTTGCCCGCCCGTTCATCTCGCTCCGCCTTGTCCAGCTGCCGGTTCAACAGTTCATCCAGATCGCCGTCCCGCAGCTCTTCCGCCCCCTTCAGCACCTGGTCGAGGCTGGGCGGGGCAACGGCATGCGCGTAAGGCGCCGGCAGTAACAGCATGCCGGCGCAGAACAACAGAACGAGCCTACCGAAGACCTGCATCGATCTACCTCCTGTATTACTGAGAATATCGTCGAGATGAAGGGTGTTCTTAAAGCCTCTTGGGGAACTGTTGAAAAGGGTCTCCCGAAAAATGAGCAAGCCCGTTTGTAGTAAGCCACGTCGCCGCAGCGGAGTGGCGTTCGTGTATAGGAAAGCTTGCCTATCAACGACGCCACTCCGCTGCGGCGACGTGGCTTACTACAAACGGGCTTGCTCGTTTTTCGGAAAACCTTTTTCAACAACAGTCTACAGGTATTTTTGTGCGCGAATCGCCACCTTCCCGTGCTCTTGCGCGACAGGAGCGGCAGGTGAGATGTCGAATAATATAGGCAGAGCGCGGCGCCTCCCCCGGGCCGCCTGGCAGGGAGGTCGGTGATGAAGGTGCGTGTGCATGTGCTCTGCGGCCTGCTCGGGCTCCTCTCGGCGCCGGGGTGGGCGCTGCTGCCGTCGGCGCTGACCGTCGACGGCGTCACCCTGTTCCCGCTGCGCTACATCGCGGAGTGGTTCGGCGCGCAGGTGGATTACCGGAAACCCGGCGGGCGCATCGCCATCCGGGTGCGCGGCCACGTGGTGCGGCTGACCGTGAACAAGGCGCAGGCGGCGATCGACGGCCACCCGGTCGCCTTGAGCCGCCCGGCGTTGGAGCGCGACGGGGTCACCTACGTCCCCGTGCGCTTTGTCGCCGAGGCGCTGGGCGCGCGCGTGGACCTGCTGGCCGCCCTCGACCCGGCAGCGAAGGGATTCGTCACCATCCGCGATCCCGATACCGGGGACGTGCTGCTGTTGCGGGTGCCGGACGCTGACGATGTCATCCCACCGCCCGGCAAGGACGCCCAGCGCCTGCTGATTGCCGCGGGGACCGGCAACATCACCGTCGTGCGCGAGATGCTGGATCTGGCGCCGAAATCCCTGAACGTGCGCGACCTGGCGGGCGAGACCCCGCTCTACAAGGCCTGTGCCACCGGCAGCCTGGAGTGTGTGAACGAGCTGTTGGTGCGCGGGGCGGATACCACCATCCCCAACCTCGACCGGCGTACCCCGCTGCACGCGGCCGCCGGCGGCGGCTGGGAGCAGATCCTCGCCCTGCTCATCGGCCACGGCGCGCGCTTCAATGCCAAGGATGTGCTGGGCGTGACGCCGCTGCACCTGGCGGCGCGCGCCGGCCGGGCGGACCTGGTAAAGACGCTGCTGGACTACGGCGCCTATGTGGATGGCAAGGATATTTACGGCCAGACCGCCTTGTTCGATGCGGCGCGCGCCGGTGACGGGCCGACCGCCACGCTGCTGCTGAACACCGGCGCGAAGGTCAACGCCCGCGATGTCGACCGCAACACCCCGCTGCACCGCGCGGCCGCCAACGGCCGGGAGTCGCTGGTCTCCCTGCTGCTGATCTGCGGCGCCGACCCGAAAGCCGTCGCCAAAGGCGGCAAAACTCCACGCCGGCTGGCGGAAGAGAAAGGCTTTCTGGAGGTAGCGGAGCTTTTAAAGGCGGCCGAAACCGAAGAAAATGCCAAATGAATTTGACCAGTCCGGCCATCGTGATGCAGGGGATCGCTCTCTAACAGCATCGACCGCCGGCGCCGCGGTGTGTGACTTCGCACAATGGACCAATATCTTCCGGCAGGAACGCCACTTTCACTGTTGAATTACACTGTTGGCAGGCAGGCCACTGCCTTGCCAACCTCAGGATGGAGGTGGTGTGATGATTCGCAGGATTTGTCTCGTCTTCCTCGCCCTCTGCGCGCTGTTGCGCGTGGGGGCGCAGCCTGAATTGAACCCGATTTCCCTCGAAAATGCGCAGAATGTGCGGGAGCTTACCGCCACGTTGACGGCGAAGGAGCTGCCCGAGGCGACGCGGGTGGAGGCGGTGAAGCGGCTGGCGCTGGTAAACCCGCCGGAGGCGCTGGGGGCACTCAGCAAAGCGCTGGACGATCCGGCGTTCGGGGTGCGGCAGTATGCGGCGCGGGCGCTGGGGTTCATCGGGGACCGGGCGGCGGCGCCGGCGCTGATCGCGCATGCGAAGGAGAAAGACCCGGAGGTGCGGGTGGAGATCGTCACCGCGCTCGGGCGGATGGCGGACCCGCGGGCGGTGGACGTGCTGGCGCAGGAGCTGTGGGACGCGGAGGATAACATCCGGCTGGCGGCGTCGGTCGCCCTCGCGCGCATCCCCGGGCAGGCATCGAGCATGGCGCTGCGCGGCGTGCTCAAGGACAATACGCACCCCGGGACGGCGATCGCACTGCTGGCGCTGGGGAAGCGCGGCGATCGATTCATTACACCGATCTGCCTGGCAAAGGCGCAGGCGCCGGACTTCAACGATCCAGCGGTGGCGCAAGCGTTGGCCGAAACGGGCGATCCGGCAGCAATCGAAATATTGGTCCGATTAGGCAGCCACCAGAATATCGACATCCGCCGTGCCGCCTGCTACGGCCTGGCCCGCATCGGCGATGACGCGGCGGTAAAGGCGCTGACCGATCTCTTCAAGGAACGCGCACCCGGCATCCGTGATAATCGTGAGATCGACCAGGTTTGGCGGCCTGCCATGCGCGCACTGCCACCCGCGATGGCGGACAAGTACCTGCGCCCCTGGCTGGTAGAGAAAAACAACTGGTTGCTTTCCCGCGCGGGGGAGACCTTTGCCATGTGGTATAACGGCCCCTTCGAAGAATTCGAGAAACTGCATGCACTGGACCGAAACAACTACTGGCCGCTGCTCGACTGGATGATCGCCCGCCAGCCGGGCGCCTGCATCAATATTTTACAAACCAAAATCGATTTCGACACCGCCCGCCTGTTCTCCAGGCAGCGCAACTGGCGCGACAGCACCGAGTTGGACGGCCTGCTTGGTCAGCCTCCTTCATGGATTGCGATCCGGGTGCCGGTGCCGCAGCGGGGCTGCTGGGTGGTGGATCCCGAGGTGACACAGTTCTGCTTGCAAAAAGACAGCAGCATCATTCTGCAGCGTGAAATCTGCAACACCGGCGACCACGCGGTGGCCCAGCTCATCCGGGAGCGCATGCTGGCATCGCAGGACAAAGTCACCGCCGATTGGGCTGGGCAGGGATTGGGCAGGATTGGCGATCCGTGCGCCATTCCGGCGCTGTTGAAGGCGATGGAGCGCCCCGAGCCGCAGACCCAAATGGGGGTGCGGATAGGGCTGACCGGCTGCGCCGACGGCCGCCATCCGGAGAGTTATCAACTGCTGTTGAACGCGCTGGCCGCGGAGAACCCGGAGGTGCGCAAAGGCGCCATCGCCGGCCTGGGCGGCTGCCGTGAGGCGAAGGGGGTGCAGTTCCTCATCGAGCAGCTGCAGACGGACCCGGTGCCCGAGGCGCGGGAGTACTGCGCCCTGGCGTTGGGGATGATTGGCGATACCCGCGCCGTGGAGCCGCTGTGCCAGGCGCTGAATGACAACGTGGAGTGGGCGCGCAGCGCGGCGGCGTGGGCGCTGGGCGAGATCGGTGATCCGCGCGCCATCGACTTCCTGCGCGAGCGGGCGCAGGAGGACGGCAACAAGCGCTTCGTGGTGCGCGCCGCCCGCTCGCTCTACGTGCTGGGCGACAAGGACGCGGCGGTGACGCTGGCCGGGCTGGCGAACTCCGACGACCAGAACAACCGGACCGTGGCCTTTGCCGCGCTGCTGGAATGCGACGAGCCGCGCATCGCCGGCTCGCTACTGACCACTCTCGAACACAATCCGGACGCGAAGCTCATCCGCGCCTTCGGGCGCCTGCGTTCCGCGCAGGCGGTCTATACGCTGATCGGTATCCTCGACGAGCCGAATTACACCTGGCAAGGCAACCAGCGCCGGGAAGCGGCGGCATGGGCGCTGGGCATGATCGCCGAGGGCCAACAAGGCGACTGGGTGCAGGAAACTGCCGATGCCCTCGACCGGACCGCACAGACCGACGCCGAACCACAGGTGCGCGCCGCCGCCGGCCTCGCCCTCGCGCGCCTGACCGACCCGCGCGGCCTCGCCCGCCTGGAATGGATCATGCGCCGGTACGTGCCCGAGCGCAACGCCGCCATCCGCGCGCTGTGGCGCTTCCCGGATGCGCAGGCCACCGCGCTGCTGGTCGAGGCGCTGGATGACGATGACCCACTCGGCCAGGTGCTGGCCGCCCGCGGGTTGTGCCTGCGTGACGACCCACGAGGACGTGAAGCCTTGACGAAACTGGTGACCACCGTCACCGAGCCGGTGGCCAAACAGGTGGCCATACGCTTCGCCGCCGACCTGCGCGACCCGGCGCTGGCGCCCTTCTTCATCCGGCTGGCGAAAGCGCCGCACGAAGAAGCCTCCATCTTCATCAACCTGGAGGCCATCGCCGCGCTGGGGCAATCCACCACCCCCGAATCCGAGCAGACGCTGATCGCCCTGCTCGCCTCCCCAGCCTCCCGCCTCCGCGAAGCTGCTGCATTAGCACTGAAGGGTACGAAAAATCCTGCCGCCATCGCCGCCCTGCAGAAATGCCTGAAAACCGAAGACGCCACCCGCGTGCGGACGGCAATCGAGGCGGCGGTCGGGAAATGAAGAGAAACTGTCTGTAGCGCGCGCCGGCCCTGGCGCGCCAATCATCAACTTTAGTAACCGTGTGGTGGAACGGTAGTCGTGATCACCGGATGCCGTTCTCCGAAAGCGGATCAGAAGGCGGAAACAGCGCGCCACGGCGGGCGCGCGCTACAGGGGGGAAGGATTTCATCGTTTCAGAGAGGAACTGTGCATTAGATATACAAAATATGCATGTTTCAGATGGTGTATTAATCTTTAAAAGGCGGTGCTCGCCGTCGGATATCCTTATCGGCGTCATCGCCGCCACCGTCTTGTGGGTGGCCCTTACCGCGATCGGCCTCAACGTGGCGGAGACGACGGAGGCGCAACTGAGCGTGACCGGGGTGGTGTTCGTCATCTATCTGCTGATCGTCTGGCAGTTTGTCACCTTAACCTCGACCGCGGTCCATGCCATCATCGTCCGGCCGGATCACGCTCTCGATTTCCGTTATGCAAATCCGAAATTCGACCAGCGCATCGCCATGCAGGACATTATCATGGTCTATCGCCCACCATTCTGGGATTCATTCTCCATTCTCTCCCAGTATCAACGCGTCTATCAACCCCGACTGACGTATATCATCCATCGTCACGGCTATATTGCGCTGGGGCAACTACACCACTTTCGCGCCTATCGGGATTTCCTGCGCGTCCTCGTCGCGGCCAATCCGGCCATCGTGATACAGGGGATCTCTATTTAGCATGCTGAGGCGCGATACATTGCATTATCAAAGCTACACCTTCCGGCAGGAACGCCACTTTCACTGTTGAATTACAAGTGTTGGCGGGCAGGCTACTGCCTTGCCGTCCTCAGGATGGAGGTGGTCCGCATGATTCACAGGATTTGTCTCCTCGTTCTCGCCCTGTGCGCGCTGTTGCGCGTGGGGGCGCAGCCGGAATTGACCCCGATCTCCCTGGAAGATGCGCAGAACGTGCGGCAGCTCATCGCCACGTTGACCGCGAAGGAGCTTCCCGATGCGACGCGGGTGGAGGCGGCGAAGCGGCTGGCGCAGGTGAACCCGCCGGAGGCGCTGGGGGCGCTCAGCAAAGCGCTGGACGATCCGGCGTTCGGGGTGCGGCAGTATGCGGCGCGGGCGCTGGGGCTGATCGGGGACCGGGCGGCGGCACCGGCGCTGATCGCGCATGCGAGCGAGAAAGACCCGGAGGTGCGGGTGGAGATCGTCACCGCGCTCGGGCGGCTGGCGGACCCGCGGGCGGCGGCGGCGCTGAGTGGGGCGCTGCGCGACGCTGAGGACAATATCCGGCTGGCGGCGGTGACCGGGCTGACGCACATCCCCGGGCCGGCCTCCAGCGCGGCGCTGCGCGGGGTGGCGGGGGAGGATGCGAACCCAGGCGTGGTGACGGCGCTGCTGGCGCTGGGGCGGCGGGGGGATCACAGCATTACCGCCATCTGCAGCCGGCGCATCGCCAAGCCGGGGTTCAACGATCCCGCGGTGGCGCAGGCGCTGGCGGAGGCGGGCGACCCGGCGGCCCTGGACGTGCTGGAGAGCCTGTTCAACCACCAGAACATCGAGATGCGAAGGGCCGCCTGCATGGGCCTGGCGCGTATCGGCACCGACGCATCGCTGGCGAAGCTGATCGCGCTGATCACCGTGCGCGCGAAGACGGTGCGCAGCTCGCAGGAGACGGACCAGGCGTGGGCGCCCGCGCTGCGCCTGCTGACGCCCGAACAGGCGGACCAGTACCTGACCCCCTGGCTGAACAGCGATCAGCACTGGCTGCAACAGCAGGCGGTGCGCATCTTCGCCCTCCGGTATCACTACGATGTCACGCCCGCCATACGCCTGATGACGGACACGGGGACGAAGATGTGGTCGGGCCGTGAATGGCTGGAGCAGCGCCAGCCGGCGGAGGCGGTGGCGCCGCTGCTGCAGGCGCTGAACAAGGATGTCGCGTATGCCCTCGCCTCTCCGCGAAGCTGGCGCGACAGCTCGCAGCTCGACGGGCTGCTGGGGCCGCCGGCGCCGCCCATCGCCTTCCGCATCCCGGCTCCGGAGCGCGGCAGCTGGGTCACCACGCCGGAGATCACCGAGCTGCTGCTGGGCGGCACGGCGGTCATGGACGGCCTGCAGGGGTCGCGCGTGTATCGCGCCTGTTTTGCCGGCGATCACGCGGTGGGAGCGCGAGTCTGCGATCTGGTCGTGAAGGCGACCGAGGATGAGCTGGATGGGGCGCCGTCACTGAACTGGTACGGTATGGGGTTGGCGAAGCTGGCCGATCCGTGCGCCGTTCCGGTGCTGCTGCAGTTAATGGAGCATCCCAACGCGCAGGCGCGGAGCGGCATGCGGATGGGGTTGGCGAGCTGCGCGGACGGGCGTGATACGCAAAGCGTCCAGGCGCTCATCGACCACCTGACGGCGGAGAACGTGCAGGTGCGGCAGGGGGCCATCATCGGGCTGGGCTGCTGCCGGGACGCTCGCGCGGTGCCGGTGCTGACCGAAGTGCTGCAGACGGACCCGGTGCCGGAGGTGCGCGAATACGCAGCGCTGGCGCTGGGATTGATCGGCGACACCCGCGCGGTGGAGCCGCTGTGCCAGGCGCTGTACGACAACGTGGAGTGGGCGCGCAGCGCGGCGGCGTGGGCGCTGGGCGAAATCGGCGATCCGCGCGCCATCGACTTTCTGAATGACGTCGTGCAGGCGGATAAGAACCAGCGCTTCCAGGTCCGCGTGTTCCGCTCGCTGTACCGGCTGGGCGATCGGGAGGCGGCGGCCCGGTTGACCGGCATGGTCACCTCGACCGATTGGATCATCCGCGACGTCGCCTACCAGGCGCTGCTGGAGAGCAATGAGCCGGGCATTGCCGGGTCGCTGCTGGCGGCGCTGGCACAGAAGCCGGACTCGGCGATCATCGAGGCGCTGGGGCGCCAACGCTCTCCGCAGGCGATCCGCATGCTGCTGCCGATCCTGGCAGAGCCGGAGTATTCCAACCAGGGCACGCAAATACGAGAGGCGGTCTGCAAAGCGCTGGGCTTGATCGGCGAAGGCCGGCAGGACGGCGAAGTCGCCGATGCGCTGTACCGCGCCGCCACCACGGACGCCGAGCCGCAGGTGCGCGCGCAGGCGGCGCTGGCACTGGCCAGGGTGGGGGATACGCGCGCGCTGGAGCGGCTGGCATGGGTGATGCAATACTATGTGCCCGAGCGCAACGCCGCCATCCGCGCGCTGTGGCGCATTCCCGACCAGCATGCGACGGAGTTGTTGCTGGCCTGCCTTTCGGACGACGATCCGCTGGGCAAGGTGCTGGCCGCCCGCGGGTTGTGCCTGCGGGACGATCCACACGGCCCGGAGGCGCTGAAGGCGCTGGTGCCGGCCGTCACCGAGCCGGTGGCCAAACAGGTAGCCATCCGCTTTGCCGCCGACCTGCGCGATCCGGCGCTGACGCTGATTTTCGCAAAGATCGCCAACGCGGGGCATGAAGAGGCGTCGATCTCGCTGGTACTGGAGGCCATCGCCGCGCTGGGGAAATCCACCGCACCGGAAGCAACGCAGGCACTGCTCCCGCTGCAGACCTCCCCCGCCTCCCGCATCCGCGAAGCCGCCGCGCTGGCGCTGAAGGGCAGCAAAGATCCCGCCGCCCTCGCCGCCCTGCGCGCCCGATTGAAAGGCGAGGATGCGTCACGCGTGCGGGCGGCGATTCAGGAGGCGGTGGGGAAATGAAGGGCCGGGGACTGACCTCACATATAACGCTTGGCAGGAAGATGCCAGAGCAGACAGAGGGTCAGTCCCTACAGATAGGAAAGCTTCATTGAGGCATTGACTGAGAACAGTACGTGCGATACACTATTCATGTTTTCACTGAACAGGTGAATTATGCGCTTTTCATTTCACACTGATGAGGTGCGGGAGCTTTACGAGACAGGCTATTCTCGCAGGCTTCGCTTACAACCGAATGTTGTTCGGGGCTTTTTCAAAGCGATGCTTCGGATTGAGTCGGCGCCGAATCTGCAGCAACTGGCAAACAACCGAGGGTTGCACCTGGAGAAGCTTCGTGGAGAGCGGGCGGAACAATATTCAGTGCGCTTGAATGAGCAATACCGCCTTGTTTTTACCGTTGAACGAGACAATGATGGCGAGTTCGTATTGATCATCGAGATCGTGGATTACCATTAGGAGCGACACCGATGCGTCGAGAAATACACAACCGATTGATTCCCGCAGTGCTCATCCATCCGGGCGAGATTTTGAAGGATGAGTTGGACGCCCGCGGGATGACGCAGAAAGAACTGGCCGAGAAGACGCGGCGTCCGCAACAGACGATCAGCTTGATCATCAATGGGCGGAAGGGCATTTCCGAAGAGACGGCGGTCGATTTGGAACAGGCCTTCGATTGCGAGCTGTCCGCGGAGTTCTGGTTAAACCTTGATTCCAATTACCGGTTACACCGTGAGCGGCAGAAACGGCAGGAGCGGAAGGCGGGCTAAGAAGGCTCGGGAACTGACCTCATGTTTAATGCCCGGCGGGAAGATGCCAGAGTCGTCAGCGGGTCAGTCCCCACGGATAGGAAAGCTTCCCTATTCGTGGGGACTGACCCGCTGACGAGCTTTGTTCTCTTGCTAACAGGCGTTAAAGCCGGGGTCAGTCCCCGGGCAGGTTCAGATCCACGCCTTCCCGTTCGGGTCCTCGGTGCAATACGCGGAGAGCACCTTGTTGATGCCGGCGGCGATGCGGTCGCAGTCGTCCTCGGACAGCCACTGCTCCAGGTTGACGCTCACTTCGCGGCCGTACAGGTCCTCCGCCACCGGGCACTGGCCGGGTTGGTAGGTGCTGGCGCCCGCGTTGCGCGGGTCGTCGTAGACCGAGCCGCCGGGCACGTGGCCGGAGGTCAGGTTGATGGGCTGCATGTCGCGGCAGAGGTGCCAGTCGGGCCCGTGATCGGCGCCGCGGGTACCGGCGCCGATGCCTTCGGCGCATAATGCGGCGGCGATCTTTCCGCTCAGCTCGCAGGTGGCCGGGAAGAAGCGCATCATGTAGCCGATGTAGCCCTGCGCGTCATTGATCTGCTGCGGGACGATCTCTTTGAAGCGCTTGAGCTGACCCCGCACCCGCACGCTAACCGCATGATAGCGCTTCACGAAGTCGTCCAGCTTCTGCAACTGCACCAGATCGATCGCCGATTCCAGCTCGGAGAGGCGGTAGTTGGTGCCGGGGAAGAGCTCGCCTTCGTAGCGCGGCACGGCAAAGCGGTTGGGGCGCCAGAGGCCGCCGGACTCCGCCGTCTGGCAGATGCGGTCGAAGATGCGCTCGTCTTTCGCGATGACCATGCCGCCCTCGCCGCCGCCGATGATCTTGTAGGCGGAGATGCTGAAGCAGCCGGCGTCGCCGATGGAGCCGACGTATTGGCCGCGGTACTTCGCGCCCGGGCTCTGCGCGCAGTCCTCCACCACCTTCAGGTTGTGCTTTTTGGCGATCTCCATGATCGGGCCCATGTCGGCGATGTTGCCCCAGTGATGGGTGGGCGCCAGCGCCACGGTGCGCGGGGTGATGTGCTTTTCAATCTGCGCGGGGTCCATCTGCAGGGACGCGTCCACGTCGCTGAACACGGGGATGCCGCCGGCCAGCATCGCCGCCATGGCGGTGGCCGCGAAGCCGAGCCCCGGGCAGATCACTTCCTTGCCCGGGCCCACGCCCACGCCGACGAAGGCCGCGTGCAGCGCGCCGGTGCCGGAGCTGACGGACAGCGCGTATGGCACGCCGAACTTCTCTCGCGCCAGCGCTTCAAAGGCCGAACCCTTCACCTTCTCCGGCTGTGGGCAGTAGTAGCGGGCGAAATTGGGCCCGCCGACCGGCATGTCCTCTTCGCTCACCGCCGCCTTAATGCGCTCCAGCGCCGCCGCGGAAAAGCCGAAGCGCTCGGCCACGGAGATGAACTCCGCCATATCGAACTTCGGGATCACTGTTCCCGTGAATCCCTCGACCGCCTTCGGCCCGCCGTTAATCGCCAGCTCGCTGGCCGTAATATTCGTCATCGCAGTGGTCTCCTTCTCTGGTGCTTTTTCTCCGCAGATTGAAATGAGTGATAGTTGTTTGTAGTCAGGCACGCAGCCCCAACGCGGTACTCCGCGTTGATTTTAGCGAAGGGCCGTCGTTGACAGGTAAGCTTTCCTATATACGAACGCTACTTCGCTTCGCTGCGTAGCTTACTACGAACAACTATACATAGACGCGAGGCAATTTATCATTTGAATCATTTCAATCTGCGGAGAAAAGAAATGTCAACCGTAGTGTACCGAAGCGCCGGGGGGTTGACATATGGCGGGGAGTGCAGATTATTTGTATAATCTTGCAAGCAGATCTGTGAGACAACGGGGGACGGGATGATCAAGCGTTGGGATGGTTACAACTGGACGCCGCCGCCGCAGATGGCGCCGGCGGTAAGCGCGGCGATCGAGATTGTCCGCGTCAACCCGCGGCCGACCGGCAGGATCGTGCAGGATACCTGGGCACTGGATTGCAACTTTTCGGAAGGCGAGCTGGTGCGCGTGTCGTCACCCAACCGGCCCTGGCGCTCGCGGCCCGCCCACGTGGTGCACCTGTACCCGCCCGGCTTTCCCTACTGGGAAGCGCCTGGTCCCGGCGGCGCCACCTTCATCTCGCACTGCGCCTACATCCAGTTCATCGATCGCGGCACGCTGGGGCTGGAGCGGCTGCTGACCGCGGCGGGGTACGCTCGCTTCGTGGACGAGGGGTGTGCGGTGGGGAAACTGCTCAGCCGAATGGCCGCCGTCGGCACCACCGAGCGGGAGGACGGCTACTGGCACGCACATGCGCTGTTCTTCCGCATCGTCGCCCTGCTGCAGCACGCGTCCTTCCTCGCCGACGAAACCTACCGCATCACCGCCGACGCCCCCTCCGCCGGCAGCTCCGACTTCGTGCAGTCGGTGCGGACCTTCATGCACGAGCGCCTGGCCGACCCGCTGACGCTGGCCGACATGGCGCGCCACCTGGGGGTCAGTTGCTCCACGCTGTCCCACCGCTACCGCGCGGAGACCGGCGAAGCCCCCATGCAGTCGCTGAAGCGCATGCGCATGAACCTCGCCAAGGTGCTGCTGGCCAAGGGGTACGGGCTGAAGGAGGTGGCGCGGCAGGTGGGCTTGTGCGATGAGTTTTACCTGTCTAAATCCTTCAAGCAATTGGAGGGGGTCTCCCCGCGCGCGTATCGGGAACGCGTGCGGGTGGCGGGCGCCGATGCCGCCGGGCCGGCCCGCGAGGAGGAAAACCCGGAAGGGTAGCGAAGATAGCGAGTAGGCGTTTCCATCTTCGGAGCACGGATCGGCATTCGCGCTCCACGGCATAGCGAAAGGTAACAACGGTGATGAAGCAGAAAACCATTCTGGTGACCGGCGCCAGCCGCGGGCTGGGGCGCGCCGTGGCGAAAGCCTTTCTGCGCGCGGGGGCGGATGTGATTGCCATGGATGACGATGCCCAGGCGCTGCAGGAGACGCGCGCCGTGCTGCTGGCGCACAGCGCGCACTTTTCCGTCGCGCAAATCGATGTCCGCGATGAGGAGGCCGTCACCGCCTTCATCGCCTCCCTCGATAAACTGGACGTGGTGATCAACAACATGAACGAAGTGCGCCACAACCCGCTGTTGAATACCACCACGGCGGAGCTGCGCGACGTGCTGGAGACCAATGTTGTCGCCGCCTTCGTGGTGATGCGCGAAGCCACCCGCTTCATGGTCGAACACGGTGGCGGACACATCATCAACATTGCCGGCACCGCCGCGATGCAGGGCGTCGCCGACATGGCGCCCTTTGCCGCCAGCAAGCATGCGCTGCTCGGGTTGGGGCGTTCGCTGGAAAAGGAGCTGCACGCCTACCCCATCCGCATCACCACCTTCTGCCCCGGTCCCATCGCCACCAGCTCGCCGGACGGCGAGGAAGCTCCCGCCCGCCCGACGCTGGACCCCGCCGCCCTCGCCGCCACCATCGTCCACCTGGCCAACCTGCCGCCGGAGGTGGAGATCAAGGAGCTCGTGGTGGAGCCGGTGGAGTAACGAAGTGGTAAGTAATTAGTATTTAGTGATAAGTGATAAGTGATAAGTGATGAGTGGCCGGGGGGCAAGCGGACCTGTTCAGCCGGCTACTTATTACTTATCACTTTCATATATCCACGACTCCGATTTCCTTCCTGGTTATTTCCCGCGAAAAAAGGGCACGATATGGCTGTCATCGAATTCATGTCGGTTAACCATACTACTGCCGCAGGGGGCATGCAATGACTTTCGAATTGCTCAGTGAAGGAAAGACCGTCGAGCTGCTGGCGCAGTGCGAGGGGAAGCTTGGCGAGCTCTACCAGGCGTATGCCGGCCTGTTCCCCGAGGAGGCGGCATTCTGGGAACGGCTGGCGAAGGAGGAGCAGGCGCATGCGAGCTGGGTAGAGGCGCTGCTGCCGCGGGTGCGGGCCGGCGTGATCTCCTTCCGCGAGGATCGGCTCGGTTCGCAAGCCTTCATACTCTTCTATGATTACATCGTGCAGCGCCTGCAGGAGAGCCGGCGCCCGATTACGCTGGCGGGGGCGCTGATCGTCGTGGTGGATATCGAAAACTCGCTGGTGGAGAAATCCTTCTACGACGTCTTCACCACCGCGGACCCGGAGAGCGCCCGCATCCTGACGCTGCTGAGCCGCAGCACCGAAGCGCACCTGCGTAAAACACAGGAAAAGTGGCGGCAGTATCAAAAGCGGTGATCCGCCGGGTCATCAGTCGAGGGTGGAAGGCACATTCACAGTCTGGAAGGGTGCGAGAGCCCCGCCGAAGATAAGTAAGCTAACCTGAACTCGGCGGGGCTCTCGCACCCTTCCAGACTGTGAATGTGCCTTCCACCCTCGACTGATGACCCGGCGCTCCGGCGTTTATTTCACGTTCCGCACGTCGAACAGGTACGTCCGCGAATTTTCCTTCTCCTGGAAGCTCAGCGTGACGCCGGCGTCGTCCTCCGGCAGCTCGATGAAGGTGCGCAGCGTCGCCTCCTCGCCGGGCTTCAGCTTCTGGTCGATCTGCTCGTCGCGCTTTTCGTGCAGCAGGATGCCGCTCCATTCCAGGTCCCGGTCGGCCGCGGTCTGCAGCATGATGGCGAATTGCTGCCAATCGATGGGCAGCTCCACCGGCGCGCCGTTGCGCAGCTTGAAGGTCACCAGCAGGAAGCGTTTGCCGTCGCCGGGCGTCGTCTCGCCGATCGGGCGCTGGGTGTAGGCGGCGCTCACCAACTGCACGTCAAACTGGCCCATCGGGAAATACTGCCCGGCCGGCGCGGGCACCTGCTCGCGCGCACTGGCGCCGGCGGCATCCGTCGGATCGGCGATGGGCGGCGGCAGCGGCTTCACCTTCCCGCGCAGATCGAAGCGCAGCACCTTGCCGTCCGGCGGTTGCACGATCAGCTTGGGCACCATGCCCGCCGCCGGCACCTTGATCACGGTGTAGAGCTGCACCTTCTGCGACTGCTTCAGGTACAGGTCGAGCTTGCTGCGGTTCTCCTCCACGCCCACGATGCCGGCGAATTCATGGTTCTCGTTGCCGATATCCACCGCGACAAAGCCGAGCGAGTTGAAACCGACGTAGGTGTCCTTGGGCAGCATGTTCTGCAGCGTGTAGCGCAGCACCAGCAGCTTCTCGTTCGCCGCCGGGGCGACCGTGCCGTCGCCGAAGGGCACGCGGGCGGCGGTATACTCCACGCTCAGCAGGTTGAAGACGATCGGCTCGGCGTCGCCCAGTTGATAGGAAACGCCGAACGTCCCCCATTCGCCGGGCATCTGCACGGACCCGGAGCCGGGGCCTTTGCCCTCCGCCGTCACGATGACCAGTTTCTGCGTCTTCGCGTCCCAGGTCGCGGTGATGCCCAGCGCCTTGAGCAGGGCAAGGGCGTCGACCATCGGCTTGCCCTTCTGCACCAGCGTGCTGATGGGCACCGCCTTACCGTTGATGACCACCGTCTGTGCGCAAGCCAGCCCCGCCAGGATGAGGATCAGGGCCAGGCCGATGAAGATACGGTAGGTATTCATGATGCGCCTCCGTTATGCGTGTTCTTCCGGCCGGGCGCAAAGCTCGGGGCCAGTGCCCGGCTTAATCGTCCATCCGCAGCGGCAGCTCGATGGTGAAGATGGTGCCTTGATTCAGGCCGGAGCTGTCGGCGCTGATGCGGCCGCCGTGGAGCTCGATGAGACCTTTGACCAGCGAGAGACCGAGGCCCATGCCGCGGCCGGGCTCGACGGGGTGCGGCTGGTAGAAGGGCGTGAACAGGTGGTCGAGCATCTCCTGCGGCATGCCGTGGCCGGTGTCGCGGATGACCAGCACGGCGGTGTCGCCTTCGGTGCGGCCGGTGATGATGATGCGGTCGCCGGGGTCGGTGCCCTTCAGCGCGTTGTCGAACAGCGTGATCAGCACCTGGCGCAGGCGCTCGCGGTCTAGCGAGACGGGCATCGCCTCGTCCGGCGATTCCAGCACCAACGTGCGGCGGCGGCCGTTGGCGATGGGCTCGAACTCCGCCGCGTAGCCTTCCGTCAGCTTCCACAGGTCGGCCACTTCGCGGCTGAGGTAGAGCTTGCCGTGGATGATGCGTGACAGGTCGAGCAGGTCGGTCATCACCCGGTGCAGCAGTCGCACGTTGTGCTCGATGATGTCCAGCGCCTGCGGGGTGCTGTCCGGCGTCTCGCGCGCGGCCTGCGTCCAGCCCAGCGCGTCAGTGAGCGGGGTGAGCAGCTCGTGCGAGAGGATGCCGAGGAATTCGTCCTTCGCGCGGTCGGCCTCGCGGATGGCGGTGATGTCCTGGAAGGCGGCCACCACGGCGACCAGCTTGCCGTTCACCGTCACCGGGCCGGAGTGCACCAGCATGGGCACCTCGCGGCCGTCGGGCAGGATGAGGATCACCTCGGTAGAGGTGGGCACCACCTCCTCGAGCGAGCGCATGGCGGGGCGCTCCTCGCGCGGGATGAGCATGCGCGTGTCCGGGGTCAGCATCTGCCCGTCCAGCCACTGGCGCGGCAGCAGCCCGCGCGCGAAGGCGTAACTGGCGGCGTTGGCCTGCGTCCACTCGCCGTTGGGGGCAAGGAAGGCCAGCGGCAGCGGCAATATGTCGATGGCGGAGGACAGGTAGGCGCGCTCGCGGTCCAGCGCCTCTTCCGCCAGCGTGCGCTCGGTGATGTCGCGCCCGATCACCACCAGCCCCTTGCGGCGACCGTCGGGATGGAGCAACGGTACCTTGATGATGTCGAAGGTCATCTGGTTGCCGTCCGGCTGCGGGATCACCTCTTCGTCGCGTGACGGGCTGCCCTGCTCCCAGGCCTGCTCGTCCGTGCGCTCGCCGTCCAGCAGCACGTCGCGGAACAGCGGATTGGCTTCCGCGAGCTCGGCGTTCGTTTTGCCGTAATAGGGCGCGCCGTCGAACTGGAAGAGACGCAGGCCGAAGTTGTTGGCCGACAGCCAACGCCCTTCGCCATCCTTGAAGACCACCATGTCCGGCATGGCGTCGATGAAGGTGCGCAGCAGCTCCTCGTTGTCGCGCACCGCCTGCTCCGTGCGCCGGCGCTCGCTGACTACCGCGCCGAGCAGCAGCCCGGTCACCGCCAGCACGAAGATGAAGATCTGCAGCTCGGTGACGGCAATGGCGTTCTCGCCGGCGAGGTATTCGAACCGATGCTTCAGCACCGGATGCAGGGTCAGCAGGGTGGTGATGAGCATCGCCGCCAGCGTCCCCAGGCTGAACGCCATCACGCCCGCCGAGGTGCCGCGCATACCATGCTGCAGCGCGATCCAGATGATGACCAGGAACGCGAGGTAGAAGTAGCGGGAGACCGCCATCGGGGAGAGCATGGTGAGCCAGATCGTGCCCGCGATAATGGCCGCCCACAGCACCACGCTGAACAGGCCTTGCAGGGTGACCCGCGGGACGGCTTCGGTCTCCGCGTCCTGCTCGGCCAGACCTCCGCCTCCCAGGCGGGCTGCCGAGCGGATCAGCGCGCGGGCCCACGGCGCGCCGTGCACGAGAATGAACGGCGTTACGCTGAACAGGCCGATGAGGTCGCCGTACCACCAGGCGGTCAGCGCGCCGCCGTATTCCCCCCAACTGATGCGGCGGGTGAGCGCGAAGGTGAGCGCCGCCAACGCCGCCGTGGGCAGCGGGGCCGCCAGCGCCACCAGCAGCAGGTTGAAGGCATCGCGCAGCCGGGCGAGGCGCGGGTCGATCCGCACCACGCGGCGCAGCACGGTGGCCGCCAGCGCATAGCCCAGCGTCACCGAGACCGCCAGCCCGACGGACACGACCGGCGAGAACCGCCAGCACACCAGCCCGCCGATCAAGCTGCCGAGAAAGACCGCCGGCGTATAGGCGAGCCCGCCGATCACCAGCAGGCCGAGGACGATCCCCTGCGACAACGACCAGGAACTGATCGCCATGGCGCCGTGGTTGCGGGAGGCGCAATAATCGAAGAGCAGATAGACGGCCAGGTAGGCTAACGAAATGGCAAGCGTCCGCAACAAAAGCTGATGGCGTCGAGCCGGTCGCGGAGCAGGGGATGGCTTGATGGCTGAATCAACCTCGCGCATCACCGACATAATGATATTAGAATGCCGTGCTTTGGCGCTTACGTCAACCGGTTTAGCGGTATTTGTTAAAAAGATTTAACCCTACCGTGTTAGGATGGGGCTTTTGACCATCAGTGACGCGAATAGCCTCCCACCATATATTGTGATCGTGAGCGTAACCGCTTCGGTCCCCGGCGGAAATGCAGGCGCATAAATCCGGAAAGTCCACCGAGGATATGGAAGTTTCGCCAGGGGCTGTGGAATACACACTATAACTGGAACGGCCTGATGCTTGAGGCTCGAGTGACGGCCAAGGAGGGAGGAGACGCATTGGTTCGAGCACTGGACATCGAGAGATCCTATACCGGCATGTCGCCGCTGCACGTGGCCGCGCGCGATGGCCGGCTGGAGGTTGCGCGGGTGCTGCTGGTGGGCGGCGCGGACGCGAACGAGCGCAACCATCTCGAGCGCACGCCGCTGCATCTGGCGGCGGCGCAGGGGCACGACGATCTGGCGGAAGCGCTGCTGGAGCATGGCGCCGACATCAATGAAGTCGACGTCTTCGGCATGACGCCGCTGCACCTGGCGGTCTTCATGGGTCGCCGGGACGTGGTGGAGCTGCTGCTGAGCTACGGCGCCGACGTGAACCAGCGCAGTTTGACCGAAGTGACGCCGCTGGGGCTGGCCTCCCTGCGAAACAACAGCTCGCTGTCGAACCTGTTGTTAGGGTACGGGGCCCGGTATTGACTTGGCCCGCTCACGCGGGTCATGAGCGTCCGGCCGTCTCCATGGTGGCCTTCCGGTTCGCCGGAAGCGCCGGAGGGAAAGGCAGCCGGACTGGGCGGGCGGGGCGTTTCGGGGGAGTCGCCCCGCCCGAGTCTTTTGGTGGAGTTCGAAGTTGGCTCGGGGACTGACCTCGAATTTCCAGCCGTGACCAATCTACCACCCGGCTGAGGGTCAGTCCCCACGTTTAGGGAAGCTTTTCTATTTGTGGGGACTGACCCGCAGCCGGCTTTGTTTTCTTCCTGCCGGGCGAGAGATGCGAGGTCAGTCCCCGGGCTGTTATGCTTTCACCGCCTCCGCGGCGAGCAACCCCTCAACCGCGCGGTCATAATAGCCGAGCGTCACGTGGATCTCCGAGGGGCGGCTGCGGGCGTACCAGAGGAACTGGAAGCGGTCGCGCAGGATGAGCATCTCGCCGGCGAGGGCCTGGCGGGCGGCAGGGGTGTCGTCGCCGCCGTCGCCGAGGACGGCCAGCTTCTTCGCCGCGTGCAGCAGCGTGTCCACCGCAAACAGCCAGTAGGGCAGCACCTCGTGCGGGTCGACGTCCGGATCGCCGGAATAGTCGGCAACCACCTGCCGCACCTTCTCCAGCTTCGCCTGCGCCTCACGCCCCAGCGCGGCGTTCACCGCCACGTCCTTCATCTCGCGGACGCCGCCGGTGCTGACGTTCATCTTGCGCGTCACCCCATTCAGCACCTCGTCGCCGGGGGCGGCGAAAAAGACGTGGCGCCAGAAGCTCTGGTAGAAGCCTTCCGCCGCGACTTGCGCGATGTCGCCGAGCTCCATGAAGGCGTCGAGGAACTCCGGCGCCTCGATGCCCAGGAAGAGCTTGTCGAAGCGCGCCCAGAAGGAGGCGCGGTCGGCGTCCACGTTCCAGGACTGCTCGGCGCCGAACAGGTAGCCGGGCCACGCGCACTCCATGAAGTTGTAGTGCCCGCCGTCGCCCCAGTCGGTGTTGAGGATACCGACGCCGCCGTGCGTCTTGCACGCCTGCGCCCAGCCGGCGATGTTATCCGCCGATTCGAAGATGCGCGGGAAGAGGGTGACATAGCCGCACACGCTGGGGCAGCCGTAGCTGGGCAGCCCGGTGACGGTGAAGTCCTTCACGCGGTCGAAATCCATCCAGCCCTCGTAACCCCAGTCGAGCACGATGACATCGGACGGGATCTCCGGGATGAGCTCCGGGTAGTGGCGGATGATGTCGCCCCAGAACATGATCTGCTTGCCGTGGCTCGCCGCCAGCTCGCGCAGGCGCACGATGTGGCTCAAGTACAGCCGGCCCTTGCCCATCTTCTGCGCCATCTGGAAGCTCTGCCCCCAACCCAGGTCGTAGTTCTCGTCGCAGCAGACGTTGAAGCGCTTGGAGCTGAAGCAGGGCAGCAGCTCATCGAAGAGCTCCCTCAAAAAGACGTAGCTCTCCTCGCGGGCGGGGGTCAGCGACCAGCCGGCGCCCCAGCCCTTCGTCGCCTCCGGGTCTTCATAGCGCCCCTCGCCCCAATCCTCCGCCAGGTGGCGGTATTGCAGGTGGTTGAGCACGGTAGCCAGGTGGCCGAAGGCGGCCAGCGAGGGCACCAGCTCGATGTGGCGGGCGCGGCAGAAGGCGTCCAGCTCGAGGATATCTTCGGCGGTGAGCGGCGAGGCGTTCTTGCCGATCTCCGGGTGCTTGCGGAAGCGGAAGGTGTGCTCCATGTAGAGCTGCAGCTGGTTGATCTTGTAATGGGCCAGCAGGTCGGCCTGCTCCTTCAGCCGGTCGAGGGTGGCCACGCGGCCGCGGCAGACATCATAATACACGCCGCGCTCGGGGATGTCCGGCCAGTCGTCGATCAGCACGCCGGTCAGCGTGCCGGGGGCCGACTGCTGCGCCACCTGCGCCAGCGTCTGCACGCCGTAAAAGGCGCCGGCGACATCCGCGGCCTGCAGGGTGATGCCATCCCGCGAGATGATCAGATGATACCCCTCCTTCGGCAGGGTGGGGGTGAGAAGGATGACCAGGGTATCGGTCAGCCCGGCGGCCGTGCAGATTTCACCGCCGCCCAGCACGTCGCGCGCCAGGCAGGCGACATCATACAGCGTCCCGTCGCTGATGGCGATGGTGGTTCGCCGCGGCAGATGCAACACGCCGCACCCCGGCGTGACATGTTTCGGCTCAGGGATGAACTTGAGCATGGATTCTCCTTGTGGTTATTGCCATTTAAGTAACCGCCGTACAAAACGCAGCGGCTGTCGCACCCTGAACGATTCGTCGTGAGAGGGGGGGAATCCTCCCGGATATGAAAGGTTCGACGTGTTGGATAGTCTGACCGGTCGGACATGTCCGACATGTCCGACTAAGTCAGACTTGTCGGACAATCACTATTCGTTTTTGAGCGTGAGTTATTGAAAAAAACCGCGATTTGTTAGGATAAGATATCCTGCAGCTCTTCGTCGGACAGCAATTTGTCGCCGGCCAGGCGGGTGCGGGCGGTGTGGATGGCGTGGTAGGTTTGTGAGCGCAGGCTGTACAGGGTGCGGAGATTGCGCACCAGCATGCCCTGGCAGGCGGCGAGGGCGAGGAGGAGGCGGCGCTGCGACATGCCGTTCTCCTCGGAGGGGGCTTCGCCGTCCTCCGCGGGCGCCGCCTCCAGCGAGCGCAGCGAGGCGTGTTGGGCGACCGCCAGCAGGCCGTTCAGCCGCAGTTGATGGTAGAGAGCGAGCAGCGCCTGGTCGACCAGCAGCTTCTCCGGGGTGCCGGTCAGCCGCAGCTCATCCAGCCAGCGCTTGCGCACCAGCAGCAGCATGGGCAGCATCGCCTCGTCGATCTGGCCGGACCGCACCAGGTACAGCAGCCACGGCGCCCCCGCGCGCAGCTCCGCCGCCGCCTTCTTGTGGCCGCGAACCGCCGCTTGCGGGTCAGGCGGCGTCTCCCCCGCCTGCCAGGCGAAAAAGTCCGCCAGCGCCTGCTGCTCCCGCTGCGCCACCGCTTCGCGGATGTGCTGCCAGCGGCTAGAATTCTTCGTGGTCGATGTGGTTGTGGTCATGTGAGTTTACCTCCCGTTTGCGTAATGGTGAACGGCGAGTGCTGGATTGAGAGAGTGACGACCATTCACGTAAGAACATATGTTTACGATATAATACAATCGCATGTTTGCTATGTCAAGCGGCTGGCGGGCAGTGAACGGGCAAGGGGAAATACGCTCAAGGTCAAGAAGCCGGCGGAGCTGTCCTCCGCTCAATGATCTTGCTATACCCATTTATCGCTTTTTTAAACATGGTGTTTGTCTGAGAAACAAGACAAAGGTTTTTCGGAGTGCGGCGGCTCGACGCCGCTTTCTCTTTACGTAAGGTGACCGGGCTAGTATCACGCAACGTAATACTATCTTGCTTACCTTACGCGATATGAAAGCGGCGTCGAGCCGCCGCACTCCGCAAGGGGAGCGGGATGGTATTACGGTGGGCCTATGGAGCCGGTGGTGTGAATGGGTGGATAGGCTCAGCGTGATACTATTGCGAAAGCCTTACGTGATATGAAAGCGGCCCCGATAGATCGGGGTAAACTGTCGAGCCGCCGCACTCCGAAAGGGGAGCGAGATAGTAAGATGCCGGGCCTATGGAGCACCTGGTCGGTAACAGGTGGATAGGCCCGGCGTGATATTGTTTCGGTCGCCTTATGCGATATGAAAGCGGTGTCTAGCCGCCGCACTCCGATAGTTTTACCGTGGTTGCCGTCCCGACCGCTTCTTGTGCGGCGGTCTCGCGGGGGCGGCTGCGGGCGCCGGAGCGGATTTGCCGTAGGGGCGGGGGCCGGAGGGCACCTCGCCGGGCTGGCGTTTGCCGGCGGCGTATTTGCGGTTGTGCTTGGCGACGGAGGCCATGCCGGTGAACGGTTTCCGGGTGGGACGCGCGGCCGCGGGCTCATCAGCACGCCGGCGATCCGTACGGTCTTGCTGCGGCGGCTGCGTGGTCGGCGGGCCGAATTTCTTCAGGCGGAGTTCCTTCCGTGTCGGTCCCGCCGGCGCCTCGGTACGGCGGCGCTTGTCGGGACGCTGCGCGCGCGGCGCTGACGCGGCGTCGGAATCGGCTGTCCGGCGAGGGCGGCGTTCACCCCGCTCGTTCCACGGGGCGTCGGCCCGCTGCGGTCGCTCCGGGCGACCGGCGCGCGGCGCTCGCTCCGGACGGTCCGTCTGCTGCGGTCGCTCCGGACGATCCGCGCGCTGTCTCCGCTCGGGACGGTCCGTTTGCTGTGCCCGCTCCGGGCGTTCGGCGCGCTGCGCCCGTTCGGGACGGTCGGCGCGTGGTGTCCACTCCGGGCGTTCGGCCCGCGGCGCCCGCTCCGGCCGGTCGGTGCGCGGTGTTCGCTCCGCGCGATCGTCGCGTCTTCGCTCCGGCCGCTCGGCGCGGGGCGTCCGTTCCGGGCGCTCATTCCGGGGAGGCGGTCCGGCTGGCGCGTCGTTTCGCTGCGCACGGCGCGGCCGCTCTTCCGTGTTCCGGTGCGGCGATCCTTCCGGACGCTGACGCTGCGGGCCGGCTGCTGCACGCCGTTGCGGCGGGCGCGACATGCCGTCGCGTGATGCCGCGATGGTCTCGGTCAGCCCCTGTTCGTCGTTCTCCAACTGCATGACCTCGATCCGCTTGCCGAGCATGCGCTCGATCTCGTGCACGGACCGCACATCACCGCGGGTCATCAGCGAGATGGCGTGGCCGGCGCGCTCCATGCGGCCGGTGCGTCCGATGCGATGCAGATAATCGTCGGCCTTGCCCGGGAGATCGAAATTGATCACATGGGAAATGCTGGCCACGTCGATGCCGCGGGCGGCGACATCGGTCGCCACCAGGTAGGGAAAAGCGCCTTCGCGGAAGCGATCCAGGGTATCCTGGCGCTCGCGTTGCGTCTTTTCCGCGTGCAGCACGCCAACGTCCATGCCCTCGGCATCCAGATGCTCGGCCACCTGGTTGGCGCCCGCGCGGGTCTGGGTGAAGATGAGCACCGCATCCGATTCCGGGATCAACTGGCGCAGCAGGGCGGTGAGCATGGGCGCCTTCATGCTCTGCTTGACCTGGTACAGCGAGTGGTGCACCGTTTGCGCCGCCACCGCGTTATCCACCTGAATCCGCGCGGGATCCTGCAGCGTCTGCTGCACCAGCGTGTTCAGGTTTCTCGCGAAGGTGGCGGAGAAGAACATGGTTTGCCGTTTGACGGGCAGCGCATCGATGATCTCCTGAATATACGGGAGGAATCCCATATCCAGCATGCGATCCGCTTCATCCAGCACCAGGCAGTCCAGGAAGCGCAGGTCGGCGTTGCGGCGTTTCATCTGATCGAGCATGCGGCCCGGGCAGGCGACGACGATGTCCACGCCGCCGCGCAGCGCACGCGTCTGCTGTTGCAGGGGCACCCCGCCATACACCGCCACGGCGCGCACGTTGGTGTGGATGGCCAGTTGGCGCACCATGGTGAGAATCTGCACCACCAGCTCGCGGGTGGGGGCCAGAATGACCGCGCGGGTTCTCCGCATGTCCAGCGGCGTATTGACGATCTGCTGCAGGATGGGCAGCACGAAGGCGGCTGTCTTGCCGGTGCCGGTTTGCGCCGTGCCCACCAGATCGCGCCCGGCCATCGCCACCGGCAGCACCGCGGCCTGAATGGGCGTGGGCGTGATAAATTCCGCATCAACCAGCGCGCGCTGCAGTCGATCGTCCAAGCCAAAATCGGTAAATAACATGGTAACCTTGCCAACCTGCCGTCAAAATTTGGAAACTCATTTCCCGGATGGTTGGCACTCACAGCCGTAATACGGAGGAGTCGGGAAATAATGGAAGCGTGGATGCGAATGCGTGCAGCGGGGCGGCGCGATGCTGCGCCCGCGGGCTGCCGGTGCTTCGGATCCTGATATCCATCTTGCCGTTTCTGAACGATTTGGACGGCTACTAACGGATATCTCGGGACACCAAGTACACAGCCAAACCCAGACAGAGTTCTCGCCATTGCGAGGACGACGCAGTTTTCCTACATCTGAAGTGTACCGGAAATCTGGGTTGGACGCAAGCGAGACGGTTCTTTTTGAGTCAGAGCGTGAGTCATACTGATAAAGCTCAATGCACATAATCCAGAGGTGGAAGACACATTCACAGTCTGGAAGGGTGCGAGAGCTCCGCCGATAATAGGTCAGCTGATCTAAATTCGGCGGGGCTCTCGCACCCTTCCAGACTGAGAATCTCACTTCCACCGCTTAACTGGTATCGGCTACGATTTCATGGACAGCGCGACGCGTTTGCGGGGGAGGTCGATGCCGGTGACGGTGACGACGACGCGCTGGCCGAGTTTCACCACGTCGTGCGGGTTGCGCACGAAGGTGTTGGACAGGTGGCTGATGTGCACCAGGCCGTCCTGATGCACGCCGATGTCGACGAAGGCGCCGAAGGCGGTGACGTTGGTGACGATGCCGGGCAGTTTCATGCCGACCTGCAGGTCATTCAGCGACTCGATGCCCTCGGCGAAGGCGAAGGCTTCGAATTGCGGGCGCGGGTCGCGTCCGGGCCGGGCAAGCTCGGCGAGGATATCGCGCAGCGTGGGCAGGCCGACTTGCGCGGTCACGTAGCGGTCCGGATCGATCTGTTTTTGGAGCGCTTCATTACTCAGTAGTTCGGTCACAGTACAGCCGAGGTCGGCGCACATGCGGTCGACGGTGGGGTAGCTTTCCGGGTGGACGGCGCTGGCGTCGAGGGGCTGCTTGCCGCCGCGGATGCGCAGGAAGCCGGCGGCCTGCTCGAAGGCTTTCGGGCCCAGTCCCTTGACCTTGCGCAACTGCGCGCGGCCGGTGAAGGGTCCGTTTTCGGCGCGGTAAGCCACCACGTTGCGCGCCAGCGTCGGGCCGATGCCGGAGACGTAGGTGAGCAATTGCGCGCTGGCGGTGTTCACCTCGACACCTACCCCGTTGACGCAGCTCATCACCACGTCGTCCAGACTGCGTTTCAGCGCGGCCTGATCGACATCATGCTGGTACTGGCCGACGCCGATGGATTTCGGATCGATCTTCACCAACTCACCCAGCGGGTCCTGCAGGCGGCGGCCGATGGAGACGGCGCCGCGCACGGTGAGATCCAGGTCGGGGAACTCCTCGCGCGCGACTTCGGAGGCTGAATAGATGGAGGCGCCCGACTCGTTGACCATCACCACCTGCGGCGCCGCGGGCAACGGCAGGTCGCGGATGAAAGTCTCCGTCTCGCGCCCGGCGGTGCCGTTGCCGATGGCGATCGCCTCGATGGCGTAGCGCTCGCACAGTTCGCGCACGATGCGGCCCGCCTCCGCGCGCTGGCGTTCGCCGGTGTGCGGGAAAACGGCGGTGTGGTGCAGCAGCTTGCCCTGGGCATCCAGCACCGCCAGCTTGCAGCCGGTGCGGAAGCCGGGGTCGAGGGCGAGGACGCGGCGCTGGCCGAGTGGGGGCGCCAGCAGCAGCTCGCGCAGGTTTTCCACGAAGACGCGGATCGCCTGCTCGTCGGCCCGGCGCTTCAGCTCATTCCGGAATTCCTTCTCCAGCGACGGGGCGAGCAGGCGCTTGTAACTGTCGCGCACGGCGTCGTTCACCTGCTCCGCGACCGGAGTCAGCCCGCGCACGAACAGCGGGCGGATCAACGCCACCGCCTCCTCCTCGGGGGGGAGCAGGTGCACGGTGAGCATCCCCTCATTTTCGCCGCGGAAGAGTGCGAGGACGCGGTGCGAGGGGGCGTTGGCCGCGGGCTCGCTCCAGGCGAAGTAATCGCGGTATTTCTCCCCGTCCGCTTCCTTGCCCTTCACCACGGTCGAGGCGAGGGTGGCCTGGCGGACAAAACACACGCGCAGCTTGGCGCGCGCCGGCTGATCGTCGCTGACCATCTCCGCGATGATGTCGCGGGCGCCGGCCAGCGCATCGTCCGCGGTGGCCACCGCGTCATTCACGTAGCGTTTCGCCTCCGTAGCCGGATTCGCCTGCGCATCGGTCTGCCGCGCCAGCAGCCACTGTGCCAGTGGCTCCAGCCCCTGTTCGCGTGCGATGGTGGCCCGCGTGCGGCGCTTGGGCCGGTAGGGAAGATAGTGGTCTTCCAGCTCGGTCATCGTCTCCGCGCCGTTCAGCTTCCGCGCCAGTTCATCGGTCAGCAGATTGCGCTCGGTCAGCGAGGCGATCATCGCCTCGCGGCGCTTGTCCAGCTCCGCCAACTGTTCCAGCCGATCGCGAATCGCGGTGATCGCCACTTCGTCCAGCGAGCCGGTGGCCTCCTTGCGGTAACGCGCCAGGAACGGCACCGTCGCGCCGTCGGACAGCAGCCGCCCCGTCGCCTCCACCTGCGCCGCCGGCACCCGGAGCTCGCGCGCGATCTGTATGATATGTGATCCGTTTACCATCCGCACAGTATAACACGCACGGTTCGGCCGCGAGAAATCCCGCGCATCCAGTCGGACTCTGGCAGAAATGCGGAACAGCGGGGGTGTTGAAAAAGTCCTGTTTTTCCATGCTCATTGATTACGGTTCAAGGCCTGGACAATCTCAATCGCCTGAAGTTCAGCTTTCAATGAGTTATGGCGGTAATTCACCCCGCGGAGGAATGAGCCGGCGAGGAAGCCGGTAATAATTCCCCTGTCCGGTGCCGCTCGAAACTGGTCAGCAGTTGTTGGCGGAAGCGCTCGGTGAGCCGGGTCTCCAGGGGACTGAATCCTTCGCCGGAGCGCGGCAGCAGCAGGGTGTCCTGCCGCAGCAGCGTGCGCTCGGTGACATCCAGCGTTGGGAAGATCAGCGCGGCGGTGAGGACGATGACCAGCGCGTAGATGAAGACGAGGGAGCGCGCCATGGTGCCGGGGTAGCGGGTGTCCGGCGGCATGCCGGGATCATGGGGCTGCTGTATCTCCGCCTTTTGGGGGAACAGTCGGCGGGCGAAGCGGATCGAGCCGAACGCAATTCCGACGATCAGCGCGCTGGTCAGCACCGTGAAGTAGACGAGCGCGAAATCATCGGAGAACCACTGCCGCATCGTATCGAGACTCGATGCCAGCAGCAGGAAGATCGCCAGACCGGCCAGCAGCATGCCAAGCATACCGAGCACAAAAAGGAGTGCCGGCGATGTTGGCGGCCGTGTTGCCGCATTACGGTAGAGCCGGCAAAAGAGCCGGCGTATCACCAAACCGTCACCGACCAGCAGCGTGCTGCTGATCACCACCATGACGCCTGCAGAGATCGTATCCGGGAGCATGAGTTGACTGGTTCCCCATCCCGCCAGGGCAAGGAACGCGCCACTCGCGACCAGGATGCCGGCGGTTCCCAGCGTGAACACCAGCGCCGGCGGCATCGCGTAGCGCGGGCCGGCAATCCCCAGCGCACGGCAGCGGAAATCGAGCGTGCGTTTGGCCAGCACCTGCGGCACGATCAACAGCGCGCCGCCCAGCAGGACTAGCTCGGTGCAGAAGATCACGAACCGCCAGGGCTGGAGACCGAGGCCGTACTGCCGCCCATCCAGGCCGGAGCGGGTGACGAGGACATATACGAGCAACGGCAGCAGCACGCCCAGCCCGAGGATGCGCGCCAGGTCCTTCCACGCGGGCAGGATCAACAACGGCCGCTTCTCCGGCCTTTTTCCCAGCAGGGCGTAGATCAGCGCGACGATGGCGACATACACCATGACCAGCGTGAGCAGGATCAGCAACCCGGAGGCGCCCGCGATCTCCAGCCAGGTTTGATCCAGGCCGCGCAGCGGCGCCAGGTCCTTCGGGGCGATCTTCGGCGCTCCTGGGCCTCCGATCGGGAAGAGCATCGACGCCAGCACACTGGAACGGCACGCTTCGTCATACGCGTCATTCCGCGCCGAACGATTCGCCCGCCAGTCCCGGTAGGGTCGCAGGCAATCGTCCGCTTCCCGGCGCATTTGCCGCGCGGTCTCCGGCCGCCCGAGCGCATCGTATTGCTGCGCGCAGGTTTCGCTGGAAAGGTCACCGATCGCCGCGGCAGCCAGGTATTGAATAAGGAACGTGATACGATCGCCGAGGAGGTGCTCCGTATATGGCTTCCAGGCATGCAATAATGCCTCGCCTTCGGCGGTTCTTCCCTCCTTGATGAGCACCAGTCCGGCATAAGGGAAGCGCCGTCCCAGTTCGCGATAATGCGCCAATTCCGGGAACAGCACGGTGGCTGCGAACACAATGCGATCCAGGTAGTCCTCGCTGTGCCGCGGCGTCGGTAAGGCGGCGAATTGCAGGCGTCCCATCTCGGTGTGGTAAGTGCGCAGCGCCGGTCTGGCCAATCCTGTCCGGAACTCGCGAATTCCTTTCTCCAGCATATTACGATCGGTCAGACGGTAATCGTAACGGTTGATCGTGCGATGGGTTTGCTTATCTTCGGTGATCTTCGTCTCGGTATACTCCATGGCCCGCTGAAAATACGCATCGGCCAGCAGGTAATGATAGAGGGCGTTGTCAGGGTCGACGCGCATGCCCTGGCGCATGGCGCGCTCGAAAGTCGGGAGATTGCCATGCGGATCTTTCAGCAGCATCAAGGCATAGGTGGCATACAGTACCCGTGACGTCGAGGGGTCCTTCGTGGTCTGCCAGAGGGCGTAACAGCGCTGGGCATCCTGCCCGGCGGCGATGACCGGGATTTGCCGCAGCGCCTCCCACCGCTGATCGGCAGGCTTCCGCCAACACGGCAGGCGCGGCAATTGGATTTCGGTTCCAGTACCGGCCAGGCGATTCAGTGCGGACACCAGATCGAATGCCCGGGTGATCCCGCCGTATCCGAGCAGCAGCGCGATCAGCACCGCCGCCGGCACCAGCACCGCGCGCAAGGCGATCCGCACCAGCGCGCGCATCCGCATGCGGCGCAGGTTGCCCGCCACCAGCCGCCGGGCGACTTCCTCCTTCGGCCCGAACGCCTTCAGCGCCGCTTCGGTGTCGTCTTCCCCCGCCGTCTCCTGCAGGTGGTTGAGGAACTCCGTCTGCACGTCCAGGCGCAGCTCGGGGTCATCCTTCAACCCGGCGGTGACATCATCGACGTAATCCTCCATCCGCGTATCCATGGCCACCTCCGTCATCATGCCTGCGACGGCTGGAATAACAGCGTATTCATTGCCGTGCTGAACGCCTTCCACTCCTCGGCCTTCTCTTTGCATAACGCCTCGCCGCGGCGAGTGAGGTGGTAATACTTGCGGAACTTGCCGTTTTCGCCCTCCACCCACTCGCTCACGATGGTGCCGTCGCCTTCCATCCGGTGCAGGCACGGGTAGAGCGTACCTTCCTTCCAGGCGAAAGCGCCGTCCGTGCGCTCGTTGACCAGCTTGATGATCTCGTACCCGTACATCCGCCGCTCGTTCAGCATCCGCAGGATGATAGTCTCCACCGTGCCGCGCAGCAAATCGCTGTCGAACTGCATGGCCGCATCTCCTTCCGTCAGATCTATACCTCGCCTGACAAGGTATAGATTACTATGACAGGCGAGGTATGTCAAGAGCCGAGGTATAATACTCAGCAGGAAGAACGGCGAGGCGGTTACCGGAGATTATTGTAGAATTTATCACCTGATTCGACGGTGAGGAATCCAGGCTACCAGATTGCTGGCACATCCAAAGAGGCGTTCCGCGGCTCGAGGGACAGGGCGCCGGGCGTGCAGACGGTGCGGCAGATGCCGCAGCCCCAGCAGGCGGCGCGGTCGACGTGGATGCGGCGCGCCTCGGTGCGGATGGCGCCGAACGGGCAGTGCGAGACACAGCGTTTGCAGCCCGTGCAGCGCTCGCCGTCGTGGCGGATCACGTCCTCGCCTTTCCACATGATGCGGATGCCGGCGGTGAGCTGGATCTTCATCGCCAGGCAGCCGCTGGGCAGGTCACAATTACAGATGGCGGCGATGAACGGCGTGACGAAGGTCCAGGCGGTATGGCACAGTCCGCGCTCCTCGGCACGCCGCAGATAGGCCAGCGCCTGCTCCTTGGTGAGCCGCTCGAACCCTTCGGCATGCGGGCCGCCGGCGTAGTCGCGGAAGCCTTCTTCCACCAGGGCGTCGTGCGGGTGGACGGTCATCACGATGCAGCAGGACTCGGCGTCGGACCCGGACCGCATGGCGCCGCGGCAGACGCAGGGGAGGCGGGTGATATTGGTGGCGATATCAAAGACGCCGGCGCACGCCTCGAGGGAGATGGGCTGGCCGAAGTGATTCGCCTGCGCGGCGGTGGAGACCGAGCGGCGGATCCAGCCTTTCAGCGGCCGCGGGACGAAGCGCAGGGCATTGAGCCCGGCGTTGATGGTGCGCCGGTGCTTCTCGAAATCGCGGATGAAGCCCACGATATACCCGCGGCGGCGCAGGTCGGCCTGCAGGTCCAGCGCATAATTGCTCGCATTGGCATACCAGCGCTTGCCATCGCCGTGCTGGACACAAAAATTACACATGTGCGCTCCCTCCTGCCGGCTTATTGTAGCCGTTTTTGCTGATGTGAACAGCTTTTCGGAATGCGGCGGCTTTATAATAGGGCTGATCTCAATTGTCAGGGGAGGAATACGATGAAGGGATTTGTGCAGGATATCGACGCTTTGACCGTCGGCAATACGGACTTTCGGCGGGTGTTGTATACGGCGAAGCACTGCCAGCTGGTGGTGATGGCGCTGCCGCCGGGCGGGGAGATCGGGATGGAGGTGCACGATCATCTCGACCAGTTCTTCCGGGTGGAGCAGGGGGAAGGCGAGGCGATCCTGGAGGGGGTGACGTCGGCGATCAGGGAAGGATTCGCGGTGATCGTGCCAGCGGGGACGAACCACAACATCGTCAATACCGGCAGCGGGCCGTTGAAGGTTTACACCATCTATTCGCCGCCGAACCACCGGGACGGGGTGGTGCACCATACCCGCGAGGAGGCGGAGGCGGACGACGAGCACTTTGACGGGAAGACGACGGAATAGCCCGGACGCATGATGTGCCGCTGCCGAGAAGGCATGCCTGGGCACACGGAGTCCGTTGTGGCCAGGCATGCACGCGCCGCCGTCTTCACCACTGCGCCTTACAGCAGCATACAGGCTTCATCGAACTCCAGGCGCTGGTTGCGTGGATAGATGCCGGCCGGATCACCGTACCCGATATTGCAGAGGAAATTCGATCGGATTTGTCCCACGGTGAAGAATTCCTGTTCGGACGGGTCAAGGGCCTGCCCCGCGCCGAAGAACTCCTCATCGACTTTCGCATTTTCGAAGCCGGACATCGGACCGCAGTCCAACCCCACCGCACGCGCGGCCAGGATAAAATACGCGCCTTGCAAGCTGCTATTGCGCCGTGCGGTGGTTTCGGCGATCTCCGGGGCGTCGGCAAACATCTCGCGCGCGGCGGGCGCTGGAGGGAATAACCGCGGCAGCTGCTTGAAGAAATCGAGATCATAGGCCAGGATCGCCGTCACGGGGGCGGTCATCGTCTTCTCGATATTGCCCGGGGCTAAGGCGGGCAGCAGGCGCTGCTTGGCCTCGGGGGTGCGCAGAAACAGGATACGCACCGGGCTGCAATTCATGCTGGTGGGCGCCCATTTCAGCAAATTATACAGCTCACGCAGCGTCTCATCACTGACGGGTTTGTCCTGCCAGCGGATGTAGGTATGCGCCTCGCGGAACAGCAGGTTTTGCCCGTCGTCACTCAGTTGATGGATCATCGCCAGTCTCCTCTCATTCCCCGTGTATTCTCTCAAAGTCATGCCAGATAAGCAAGGCGATCTCATGGCCAGATTTGGCCAATGTGGCGGACAGGCGGCGGAGGTCACAGACGGTGTGCGGTAATGCAAAACCGCCATGCGTTTGCGCGCATGGCGGTGTGCTGTTCCGTGCCGTCTGCCAGGTGGCCGTCAGGACTCCAGTCCGGGCCGGAGGATGGCGGTCAGCTGTCGCTGGCAGGATCGATGACCGGTATGATGGCATCTACCTGCGGCGGTGACGCGCATTGCCGGAGACATCAAGGCGCCTCAGGGGGGGCAAGGCACCGAATGGAGACGTCTCCTCACGGCGAGGAACGGACGATCCGCCAGCGACATACCCTCCGGGACGGCCACCCGGCAGGCGGCACGGTTTTCTTACACTCCCAATACACTTCCGGTGTTCAGTTCAGTCATTCGTGCGGACGGTTGCCCGCGGGAGCTCGAGCTGGGTCCGCAATTCGGTCAGGCCGCCCAGACGATCGATGGCGGCCAGCAATGGCGCGGCGCGTTCCTTAAGCGTGCGCCGGTCGAGCGGCACGCCTCGCTCGACGATCTTATGCACTTCCTGGCGCACCAGTTCCGGCGTCCAGCGCTGGTAGCGGGCGATTTTGCGCGGATCGAGGCCGGCGGCATGCAGCGCTTCGTTCCAGGACGAAAAGCGCCCGGCATGCAGGGCGGCGGCCGCCAGCGGCGGGTCGATCCGCGTCATCACCATATACCAGCTCAGATCGGCGCCTTGCGTATAGAGCTCGCGGATGCGGGCAATGACCCGATCGCGCGTCCAGCGGCGGTAGCGCCGAATGGTGTCATAATCGAAGCCGGCGGCTTCCACCGCGGCGCCCCAGGCGCCGAACTCCCGCTCGGCAGCCCGTACCAGGGCGGGGTCGCGTTTGCGCGCCTGCGCGTAACTCAAGTCCTGACCCTCAATGGCGGCGGTCAGGATGCCATTGATCACTTCCGCCGGCGTCCACTTGCGAGCGAAGCGCGTCATCGTTCGGCCTCCCTTCCACCGGAGCTCGCGAACTTTCCTGTTCTGCCATGCCAACTCCGGCTTTCTGCGTCTGTAACGTTTGCTGTAATGCAGGGAACGGAGCTAACCCTCGCGATGACTTCTTCTACCATCAGCGCCGAGAAGGTAGCGACGTGTTGCCCCACCGAGGCAACGCACTCCCCCTCCGAAGCGCAATCCCCCTAAATGACCGATTATTTATACCGGTTGATTCGCGGCCAGTTTATCAGACTAAAACCGCTAAGTTAATAGTACAAAACAAACACGGTGTTACGGCAAGAGGATATTACCGGGGATGGGACTTCGAAAAACCTGATGGGCGTTGCCGGCTCGGTGGGAGGATAGGACTTATGGGACTTAAAGGACTTATGCTTGGGATTCTCGATGGCGTGAACAGCCCCCGGGGGCCGGGGGCTGTTCGACTAGGCACTACCCACTTATCCTACCGGTATTTTGCCTTCAGCGTGGTGTTCTTCTCCGCGCTCTTGCAGGCGAGGTCGAGGATGTGGATGGGGCGGCGGGCCCATTCGCCGGTGATGACCAGCGGGGTGTCCTGCACCAGGTGGTCGGCGATGTTCTGGTAGAAGCGCCAGCCTTCGGAGGCGGGATTGGCGCCCTTGATCGTCGACGGGTTCTCGTCGGGGCGGATGATGGTGTAGTTGCCGCCGTCCATGATGTAGCTGCCCTTGGTGCCGGTGATCTCCAACCAGCCGCGGTCGCCCTTGGCGTTGGCGTCGATGCTGGAGATGTTGAGCGACAGCCAGGCGCCGGAGTTGAAGCGCACCACGGCGAAGCCTTCGTCTTCATTGGTGTCGGCCTTCCACGCCGTCTGCTCCGCCCAGTAGCCGCGGCGGGCGAAGCCGCTCACCTCGGTGATCTCGGCGGGGGCGAGGAGCTGCAGCGAATACTCGAGCAGGTGGACGCCCCAGTCATAGAGGATGCCGCCGGAGATGGTCTTGCTGGTGCGCCACCAGTCGCCGGGCTTGCCGTAGCCGCCCATGTGCGCCTCAACGCGGATGATGTCGCCGATGACGCCCTCGCCCTTGATGCGCTTCACCGCTTCCATGATGCAGCCGTCCCAGTGACGGTTGTGGTAGGTCGAGATGACCAGGTTGCTCTCCTTCGCGGCATTGATCATCGCGTCGCACTCGGCGGTGGTGATGGCCAGCGGCTTCTCGGAGACGACCGAGCGGCCAGCCTTGAGGCACTGCAGCGCCAGTTTGGCGTGGGTGTTGTGCGGGGTGATGATGGTGACCAGGTTGACATCGGAGTTCTTCAGCATCTGCGCGACCGTGGCGAAGGTCTGGATGCCGGGGAAGTCCTCTTTGGCCACTTTGCGGCGCTCTTTGTCGAGCTCCGTCACCGCCACCGGCGTCATACCGGCCTTCTGCATCTCCTGCATGTGCCACTTGCCCATGTTGAAGGCGCCGCCGTAGCCGATCACGCCCACTTTGACATCTTCGGGTTTCTTAAAACGTGCCATGATTGTCTCCTTGGTATCGGGAATCACGTAGGCTATTCGCTCTGTTGCGGGCGAATCCTGCCGAAAAATGCGCGCCGATTGAAATCGGGGCTGCGGGGCCCTGCGGCGGAGTACCGCCGCAGGCCGGGCGTCCGCCTGCGCGGACGCAACTATAGATAGGGGTCTCCTTCGGGGTCGGGCATTTTGGTGGTGATGCCGCCGTCGACGACGAAGTTCTGGCCGGTGATGAAGCCGGCGGCGGGGGAGGCGAGGAAGGCGACCATGCCGGCGATGTCCGGGGGATAGCCGACGCGGCCGACGGGGTGCGCGCGCTGGCGGTCGGCGGGATACCCGGAGGGCCGCCGGTGGCGGCTTTTGCGCCAGGGGAGGGTGTCGACGGTGCCCGGGCAAATGCTGTTCACGCGGATCTCCGGCGCCAGGCTGAGAGCCAGGGCGTGGGTGAGGGCGATGATGCCGCCCTTGCTGGCTCCGTAAGCGATGACATTGGGGTGGGTGCGCAGGGCGAGAATGGAGGAGATGTTGATGATGCAGCCCTGCCGCTCGCGCAGGTGGGGGACGCCGTATTTGGCGGTGACCATGATGCTGGTCAGGTTGCCGGCCAGCACGCGGTTCCACATGGCCAGCGTGATGTGGGCGATGGGCAGCCAGTTGGTGGAGGCGTAGGCGTTGTTCATCACCAGATCGAGGCCGCCGAAGCGGGAGACCGTCTCGGTGAGGGCGCGGTGGAGCTGCCCCTCTTCGCACACATCGACGGGCGTGAAGAGGATGGGGCCCAGCTCGCGGTATTCCGCCGCCGTCTCTTCTCCCGCCTCTTCGTCGATGTCGGCGAAGCTCACCGCCCAGCCGTCCCGCAACAGCCGCTGCGCCGACGCCTTGCCGATGCCCTGGGCGCCGCCGGTGATGAAAGCCACTTTGCGTTGATCGTTCATAAGCGTGTACCGAGGGTTGGTTCGTGTTCGGGTGGGGAGTTCCTGCAGAGAAATCGAGTTTTGAGCGTGAATGAATGAAAAAAACATCAAAATGATAGGTAGGATATTCCGCCCCCAAAGGGTAGCCGCGGGTGGGGAGGAACGACGGGTTGTGAGATTGACACAGAACATGTGTACGCTACCTGCAACATAACAGTTGTGCTGTCGGTTGGATCAGGTGAAACAGCAGACGGGAGTCCAGGGTGGCTTTGGTGTAGTATCTCAGCAGTTATTCCCACTGCGACGGCATGGTTAAACCTCAATACTGTTCCAATAAGGCTTTTCGTAGGGGCGAGTGGCACTCGCCCCGTTATGGGAGCCGTATTCGTCTTGAGGCGCAATACCGCACCCGGCTCTCTTACGGGGCGAGTGCCACTCGCCCCTACGGGAGCCGTATTCGTCTTGAGGCGCAATGCCGCACCCGGCTCTCTTACGGGGCGAGTGCCACTCGCCCCTACGAAAAGCCGTATTGGAACAGTATTGTGGTTTAGCCTCAGGCGCCCACGCTCTTCACTTCGTCGGCGATGAGATAATGCCGTGCCGGGGGCGCCGCGCTTTGCCGGACAACAAGGGTCGGCGGGATGGCGATGGTGGCCGGGGTGATGTCGCCCGGGGGGATGCCGTCCTGAAGACGCCGGCACATCAGCTTGATGGCCTCCCGTCCCACCTCCCGGTTATGCAGGTCGATGGTCGTCAACTCGGGGAAGGCGTAACCGCGGAAGGCATCGGTACTGCCCAGGATGGTCAGGTTGTCCGGGATGAAAAGGCCGTGACGCCGCGCGATGGCAAAGGCGCGGAAGGCGAGGGTTTCGTTCTCGATGATGACCGCCGTCACGCGCAGGGGGCACGACAGCATTTCCGCGAAGGCCTGGTCGAACGATTCGGCGGAAGCAACCTGCCGATGCAGCGCCACCGTGATGTCGCGCTGCCGGCAGGCGTCCGTCACCTGCTTCACATACACCTGCCAATACGCGGCGCAGGAAAAGAAGGCGACTACGCGATGCCCGAGCGCGTGCAGGTACTCGGCTTGCAGTTGTGCCCCTGTCGCGTAATCGAGCTTGACCTGATCGATCGGCGCACTGAGATGACCGTAATTGACCGCCACTAAATGCGTCCCGCTGCTGCGCACACGCAATAGTAGTTCATCGGGCAAAGCATGGGCCGCTGCGTGCGCCACGAGTATGGCACGTATGCGCAAGTCGATCAGGGTGCGCACGGCTTGATGGATAAATGCCGGAGGCTCGTTGGGGGTCCGTAGGATCGACAGCACCAGGCCTTCATGAAACGCCTGGTCCATCATCCCCTGCAGGATCTCCAGCGCGCCCGGCCCCAGATTCTGGTGCATGACGCACCCGAGCAGGTTATTCCCCGCGGCCAGCAACTCGTGCGAGGTGGCGCGCGTCAGATACCCGAAGTCGTCGGCCAGCGCCCGGATGCGCCCGCGCGTTGCTGCGGAAATCCGCGGGTGACCATTGAGCGCGCGCGATACGGTACTGGGTGAAACACCGGCCAAGCGGGCGAGATCATAGATGGTTGTCACCGGGCGTCCCCCTGTGCAACAAGTTGCACAAGCATTATACCACTAAGCACATTGACTATACAGCCAATGCTTAATAACCTGAGGGTAGTCCTGTTCACGCCGATTGAAATCGGTGCTGCAGGGCCGTCTGGCCGGGCGTCCCTCTGCAGGGACGCGGATCAGGCTCTCTGATAAAATATGAACGTAATCATTGATTCTCTGTGACGATAAACTTGTTGTTATTGACAGCATTGCCATCAAGATGGCCTTGCTATAACCCTACTTCAGAAAAGGAGCGTAAAAATGTACCGAGTTCGATGTCTGCTCGTCCTGCTGGTTCTCCTTGGCATTATCCAGCATCTCCGTGCGGCTCCTGTCGCGACGAATGACAGTTACAGCGCGGTCGAGAACACCACGCTGACCGTGGCGGCGCCCGGTGTGCTGGCGAACGACAGTATTGCCTACGGGCCGACCGTCATCCAATATACCGGCGATCCTTGTGACGCGATTACCGACCTGCAGAATTGCCTGGCAAACTACAATGCTGGTCTCATTGTCATCGACCCGGTTGCGCTGGGGACGCGGACCGGCCAGGAGTTCTACCTCGAACGGACCAGCAGCCAGACGACCATCCACTACACCACGCCAAACAGTCTGAACAATGCGGTGTATAGCCTGCTGGACCACCTGGGTTTCCGCTGGTATGGACCGGGGGAGGACTGGTTCGTGCAGCCTGCCCAGTTGAAGCGCGCTCTCATTCCCGGCGAGTGGCGCGCTCCGTCGTTCCGCAACCGCACGTTCTTCGGCACGGGCGGCCTGGACTTCGGCGCGCCGCCGCCTTACGACCCGGGGAATCAGTATAAATCGAACTGGTATGCCTGGAAACGGCGCAACCGCTTCAACGCCGATTTCAATGGCGCCGGCCACGCCGGCCAGGCGTTTTACCTGGAAAACAGGGCCCTTTGCGATGCCCATCCCGAATGGTTCAACAGTGAGTCCGGGAAGATCAACGGCCGCTTGAAAATCGAAGTCCCGGCCGCCGTGGCGGCCTATATCGCCTGGGTTCACGCAAAGTATGACGGCGCCACCACGCCCTTCATCTGCATCGGCGTCGATCCGGAAGACGGCCGGGGGGGCAGCGACGATCCGCTGCCGCCGGACGGCTTCGACGGCATCACGGGCTGGAACCATGCCGACAAGTGGTGGTGGCTGGCCAACGAAGTGGCCGCGGAGTACCCCGAAAACGACAAGCACATCGTGGTCTCCATGTACGCCTACGGCGATGGCAGCACCAACGCGCTGGCGCCCAAGTTCCCGCTACGCGCCAACGTTTATCCCGTCATCATTCCCTACGCCTTCCAGACCGCCTACATGCCGCAGGAGATGGTGACGACCTGGGCATCGACGATCGCCGGCAACATGGGCCTCTACGACTACTGGAACATCACGCAATGGTCGCTGGATCTGCCGCAATTCTACCTGCACGGCATGCAGAACAAGCTGGCGTTCTGGCAGAACAACAAGGTGGACGGCACCTATATCGAAACTACCGACGCCGCCGGACCGATGGGGCATAGCTGGTGGATCTCCGGCCAGTTGCAGTTCGATATGGACAAGGACTTCAACGCCGTCTACAGCCAGTACCTGAACGGGTGCTTCGGCGCGGCCGCGCCGGCGATGAAGAAGATGTACGATCGCTGGAGCCTCAGCCCGCAAGGCGCGGGAGAGGTGAGCCTCAGCCTCGCCAATCTGGCGGAAGCCGACGCGCTGGTGGCGCCGAACAGCCCCGAGTGGAAGCGCATCAACGAGCTGAAGGCCTACGTGCATTACATGAAGATGTATTACGAGCACGACGGCACCCAGGCCAGCAAGGACGCCATCTTCCGCTACCTGTATTCGATCCATCACCTGATGATGGTGCAGACGGCGGCGTTCATTGGGCAGTGGTATATCCCGCCGTTCACCAATGGGAATATCGTTCCGTCGGGTGACGGCATCACGCCGCTGACCGATGCACAGATCCATGCCCAGTTCCTCGCCGACCTGGCCAGCGACCCCAAGCTGTATGACGTCTCCAATTTCCAGTTCGATTTCGCCCGGGTCAGCTTTACCCAGGCGATACCGACTTCCTCCTGGCGGTTCGGGCGCAACCCCACCGCCTACTTCGTGCCCACCACTACCGGCACCATCAGCTTCGACGTCGGCTGCCAGCCGGCCAATGTGCCATTCACGCTGTACAGCGACGACGGCATCATCATCAACGAGAGCGCCGGCGCCAACAATTACGACTACACTGAGTCCGTCTCCGGCGCGACCTGGTATATGAAGCATTACACCCTGCAGGCGCAGGCGGGCAAACGCTACAATATCCGTCTCAAGGGCGGGTGGAACCGCTTCAAGATGCTGAGCGATGTCGTCGTCTTCAACGCGCACAACGGCGACGATTTCGACAACTATGCCTACCCGCCCCAGTATTTCTACGTGCCGGAGAATTGCGACGAGATCATCTTCGAGGATGGCATCGCCGCGCAGAGCGGCACCACCGGCGGCTTCAAGCTGCCCAGCGAGACCACCTATACCTTCGGCACGGCCCTCGGCATCAAGGATCTGTATAAAATTGTCGTGCCGCAGGCGTGGAAGGGCCAGGTGATCCTCTGCCAGTTCGGGCATACCGTCTGGAGCTTGAAGAACCTGCCCAACGTCATCGCGATGCAGCCGTTTGCCTACGATGAAACGGGGCAGACTCCGCCGCCGCTGGATCCGCCGGGAGACGACGAGGAGGAGGACGGCCCCACGCTGACCGCCATTAAAGTGACCGATCCGGCGCACGGCACGCTGACGCTGAACAGCAACGGCGGGTTTACCTACACCCCGGACGTGAACTACGTCGGCCCGGACAGCTTCACCTACAAGGCGAACGACGGCACGACCGACTCCAATGTGGCGACGGTCGCCCTCACCGTGCAGGACGGCAACGACGTGCTGGTAGCGAACGATGACAGCTACAGCACCGATGAAGACACACCGCTGACGGTGGCGATGCCCGGCGTGCTCGAAAACGATGGAGAGGGCGTAAGTCCGGAATTCGCGTTCGATTTCGCCAAGGTCAGCTTTACCCAGGCGATGAGCAACACCTCCTGGCGGTATGGGCGCAATCCGACGGCTTATTTCGTGCCCACCACCTCCGGTACCATCAGCTTTGACGCCGGCAACCAGTACAGCAGCCCGTTCACGGTGTCCAGCGGCGGTACTACTCTCATCAGTGCGACGGTCGGCGCCGGCAATTACGACTACACCGAATCCCTCAGCGGCGCGACCTTGTACATGAAGCAGTTCACGCTGAACGTGACGGCGGGCACGCGATATGATGTCATCCTGCATAATGGCTGGAACCGCTTCAAAATGAACAGCAACGTCGTGGTGTTCAACGAGCGCAACTATGACGACTTCGACAACTATGCCTATCCGCCGCATTACCTGTACGTGCCGCAGAACTGCAATGAGCTCCTCTTCTGGGATGGTTACGCCGCGCAGAACGGCTACACCGGCGGCTTCAAGCTGCCCGGCGAGTCCACCTATACCTACGGCACAGCCACCGGCATCACCAACCAGTACCGGATTGCGGTGCCGGCGGCGTGGAAGGGCCAGGTCATCCTCTGCCAGTTCGGCCACACCGCCTGGGGGATGCAGAGCCCGTCCAGCGTGGTCGCGCTGCAGCCGTTCGCCTACGATGAATTGGGACTGACCGCCAGCAAGGTCACCGACCCGGAGCATGGCACGGTGACGCTGAACAGCAACGGCGGGTTCACCTACACGCCGGACGCGAATTACAACGGCCCGGACAGTTTCACCTATCAGGCGAACAACGGCCTGGTGGACTCCAACGTGGCGACGGTGAGCATCACCGTCGAGCCGGTGAATGACGCGCCGATCGCGAACAATGACAGCTACGACACCGACGAGGACACGCCGTTATCCGTGTCGGCGCCCGGCGTGCTGGAGAACGATACGGACGTGGACAGCGATCCCCTGCTCAACCAGGGCGGCGCTGATTTTCAGTTCGATTTCGCCAAGGTCAGTTTCAGCCAGGCGATGAGCAACACTTCCTGGCGATATGGGCGCAATCCCACCGCCTACTTCGTGCCCACCACCTCCGGCGCCATCAGCTTTGACGCCGGCAACCAGTACAGTAGCCCGTTCACGGTATCCAGTGGTGGCACCACCCTGATCAGCGCGACGGTCGGCGCCGGCAATTACGACTACACCGAATCCCTTAGCGGCGCGACCTGGTACATGAAGCAGTTCACGCTGAACGTCACCGCGGGCACGCGGTACGACGTCATCCTGCACAACGGCTGGAACCGCTTCAAAATGAACAGCGATGTCGTGGTGTTCAACGAACGCAACTACGACGACTTCGACAACTATGCGTATCCGCCGCATTACCTGTATGTGCCCGTGCATTGCAACGAGCTCCTCTTCTGGGATGGCTACGCCGCCCAGAACGGCTACACCGGCGGCTTCAAGCTGCCGGGCGGGGCAGCCTATACCTACGGCACGGCCACCGGCGTCACGAACCAGTACCGGATTGCGGTGCCGGAGGCGTGGAAGGGCCAGGTCATCCTGTGCCAGTTCGGGCACACCGCCTGGGGGATGCAGAGCCCATCCAGCGTGGTCGCGCTGCAGCCGTTCGCCTACGATGAAACGCCGCTGAGCGCCATCAAGGTGACCGACCCGGCGCATGGCACGGTGACGCTCAATACCGATGGTTCGTTCCTCTACACGCCTGTCTCCGGGTATACCGGCACCGACAGCTTCACCTACAAGGCCAACGACGGCCTGGCCGACTCCAACGTGGCGACGGTGACCATCAACATCAAGGCGGTCAACCACGCGCCGGTGGCGAACGATGACAGTTACAGCACCGTTCAAGACACACCGCTGACCGTGGCAGCGCTCGGCGTGCTGGCGAACGATACGGACGAGGACATCCCTGCTTTTACGTTCGATTTCACCCGGGTCAACTATACCCAGGCGATACCGACTTCCTCCTGGCGGTATGGGCGCAATCCGACGGCCTACTTCGTGCCCACCACCTCCGGCGCCATCAGCTTTGACGCCGGCAACCAGTACAGTAGCCCGTTCACGGTGTCCAGCGGCGGTACTACCCTCATCAACGCGACGGTCGGCGCCGGCAACTACGACTATACGGAAACGATCAGCGGCGCGACCTGGTACATGAAGCAGTTCACGCTGAACGTCACCGCGGGCACGCGGTATGACATCAGCCTGCACAACGGCTGGAACCGCTTCAAAATGAACAGCAATGTCGTGGTGTTCAACGAGCGCAACTACGACGACTTCGACAACTATGCCTATCCGCCGCATTACCTGTATGTGCCGCAAAATTGCAGCGAGATCCTCTTCACGGACGGCTACGCCGCGCAGAACGGCTACACCGGCGCCTTCAAACTGCCCGGCGAGGCGAGCTATACCTACGGCACGGCCACCGGCGTCACCAACCAGTACCGGATCGCGGTGCCGGCGGCGTGGAAGGGCCAGGTCATCCTCTGCCAGTTCGGGCACACCGCCTGGGCCATCCAGAGCCCGTCCAGTGTAGTGGCGCTGCAACCGTTTGCGTACAATGAGGTGTCGCCACTGACGGCCATCAAGGTGACCGATCCGGTGCATGGCGAGGTGACGCTCAACGCCGACGGGTCGTTTATCTACCTGCCGCCCTCCGGTTACACCGGCACGGACACCTTTACCTACAAAGCCAGTGACGGGCAGTTGTATTCGAATATCGCGACCGTCACGATCACCATCACTGCGCCATAACCGCTACTGGTATTGTGCTTGGGCATATCGGTGGGGCGATCGGGCGATCGCCCCACCGATGCTTGCCGGTGCCGGTTCACGCCAGGCTTCCCTATATACGCATGCGGCGGAGTACCGCCGCAGAGGTGGTCTCGATACGGCGCGAGAACTGCGGAAAGATGCGGGAAGGCTCGCATGCCTACTCGACCACCGGACCGGGTGAATGACCTATCTACACCGGCTCTGGGGTACAGCCACGCATTTTCCGGCTGTCTGCGAGAGGGTTCAGGTTGGATGGGGGCGGGTGGAGCGTCGGGAGCGGGTGGGGAAGGGTTGGGGAAAATGCGGACAGTCCCCTTGGGAACCATTGCCGGGCGGCGGGGGATGTCATTATAATGGGCAGTTACCAATATCCTTTCAGGGGCGGTATTGCCATGACAGAGCATGCGGTGTCCGAGATCGTGGACCTGCCGATGACGGAGCGGGTGGCGGGGTTGCGCGCGCGGCTGGCGCCGTTTGCCGGGGCGTTGGAGGGGACGACGGCGCCGGTGGCGCCAGGGCCGCCGTATCCGGGGGACGAACCGTTTCACCGGGCGTGGATGGCGCATGCGGACGCGCCATATTTCGCCAGGCTGGCGCATGCGCAGGCGGCGTGGCGGGCTTCCGTGCAACCGGTGCTGACACCCGGGCATCTCATCATCGGCACGCCGCCGCCGCCGGCGGTGATCTGGTATGCGACGGGCGTGTTCGGCTGGGATTTCGTGCTGGATACCGTGCTGGCGGCCGAGCACCCGGAAACCGCGGAGATCGTGGCCTACTGGCAGGCTTGGTTGGCGGAGCGCTCGCGAGTGTCGCTGCCGCCGGCGATGGCCGACAGTTCGCTGGGAGAGGTGGTGTGGTCCGTCGGGATCGGCGCGCATTCTACGCAGGATTATCTGTTGGCGCTGTCCGGCGGGCTGGACGGGTTGCGGGAGCAGGTACGGCACGCCCGGCCGGCACATCCGGAAGCGGCGATCTGGTATGACGCACTGGAGATTGCGCTGGACGGGGTGAGCCGCTACATATTGGCGCATGCGCGGGCGGCGGAGCAGGCGGCGCTGACCGCGACGGGCGCGCAAGCGGACGAGTGGCGTCAGATTGCGGCGAATTGCCGGCACATTGCGAGCCATCCTCCGGAGACCTTCCACCAGGCGATCCAACTGTTTTACTTCCTCTTCATGCTGAACGGGCACGATTCCCCGGGGCGGATGGACCAGTATTTGTGGCCGGCACTGGAGCGCGAGCTGTCGGCGGGCACGCTGACGCTGGAGGCCGCGCAGGAGCTGGTGGATTGCCTGTACGTGAAGCTGGCTGAGCACGTCTGCTACGGCGCCACGCTGGGCGGGCAATTGCCGGAGGGTGGGGATGCCACGAATACGCTGAGCTGGCTGTCGCTGAACAGCATCCGCCGGCTGCGGCTGCTCTCGCCGCGTACGGCATTCCGCTGGCACCGCGGGGCGCCGGAAGAACTCTTCACCGCCGTGGTGCACAGCATCGCCTCCGGCGCCACCTTCCCGGCGCTGGTGAACGACGAGGCGATGATTCCCTCGCTGCGGCGACGGGGCGTGCGGGAGGAGCATGCGCGCGACTACACCTTCTGCGGGTGCGGGCAGACGACGCCCTCCGGACGAGCATACGGCGGGTATGAGGACCTGATCATGAACGCCGTTAAACCGCTGCTATTGGCCTTGCACGGCGGGCGAGATGAGCGGAGCGGCAAGCTGATTGGCGTCGCCACGACGCCCGTAGAGGAGCTGGTTACCTTTGGGGCGCTGGACGAAGCGGTGTGGGCGCAATACCGCTACCTGCTGGAGACCGGCATCGCGGCGAACAACGCGGCACGGCGGTGGGGGGCGGAGCAGGCGCCGGACTTCGTGCGCTCGCTGGTGACGCACACCTGCGTGGAGCGCGGGCGCGACTGGCGGGCGGGGGGCGCGGATTACCACGAGGGGATGGTCGACGTGGTGGGGCTGACCACTCTAGCTGATTCTTTGACTGTTATCAAGCGCGTGGTGTTCGATGAAGGGCGTCTCTCGCTGCGGGAATTCGTCGAGATATTGGACCGAGATTGGGTCGGAGCGGAGGCGCTGTGGGCGGATTGTCGCCACCATGTGCCTAAATTCGGCAATGAGGACGCGGAGGCGGACGGCATGGTGGTGCGCTGGCTGTCGCGCATCAACGACTGGCTGTTCCAGCAGCGCACGGCGTTCGGCGGGCCGTGGGGGATGGACATCATCGGCTGGTCGGGGTCGGTGATCTTCGGCGAGATGACGGGGGCGACGCCGGACGGGCGTCACGCGGGCGAGGCGCTGGCCGATTCCGCCGGTCCCGCGCAGGGGCGTGACACCTCCGGCGTTACCGCCACCCTCAACTCGATGGTGAAGCTGCCGATGGAGCGCGCGCACGGGCCGCTGGCGCTGAACCTGCGCATCCCCGGCAGCGCGGTGGAGACCCCGGAGGGCGAGGCGAAGCTGGCGGCGCTGCTGAAAAATTACCTGGAGCGCGGCGGGCAGCACGCACAGGTGACCATCGCCAGCGCGGACGAGATGCACGCCGCCCAGCAGGACCCGGCGTCGCACCGCGACCTGATCGTGCGCGTGGGCGGCTTCAGCGATTATTTCGTGCGCATGGAGCGGCGGTTCCAGGAGGATATGATCCGGCGGACGGAGCATGGGCTGTAAAGGGAGTTTCACGCAAAGGGCGCAAAGAAGCGAATTTGGGAGGTTGGCGTATGACTTCAGAACCCTTGCTTGGCGAGCATTTCTTGGTGGCGGCACCGTTTGGCGGGTATTCCGGCTTTGCCTTTCCGGGCAGCGTGGTGGTGCTGCCGGGCGGGACGCTGCTGGCGGTGTTCACCGGGTTGCGTGAGGGGGAGCCGCACCGGGGGGTGGGGTGCTACTCGGGGGACGGCGGGAAGACGTGGTCGGCGCCGGTCGTGCTATTCGGTGGAGACGCGCCAGGGAGCGACGCGGGGGAGAGTTACGCGGACCCGAATATCGTGATCGTGAACGAGCGGCGGGTGCTGGCCTTCTGCGTATCGCTGCGCTATGACGAGAACGTGTGGGATTTGAGCCGCACACGGTTCTGGCGGCGGATCAGCGAGGACGGCGGCGAGACCTTCGGGCCGGTGGAGGAGCTGCCGCGGCACAAGAAATATTACGTGGGCACCACCCACCCGGGCATGCGGTTGCGGAACGGTGCGCTGGTGATGGGGTATAGTTGGGATAAGCCGGCGGAGGTGGGGCGGCCGGCCGAGGGCGAGGGGACGATGGACCTGGTGGCCGGCGTGCTGATCTCGCGCGACGAGGGGATGAGCTGGGAACCGGGCGGGGATTGCTGGGCCGACACCTCGCGCGCGGCGAATGCGCTGGAGCACGCGACGAACGGGCTGGACGAGCCGGCGGTGGTGGAATTGCCGAACGGCGACCTGTTCATGCTGGCGCGCACGGGGACGAACAGGCTGTGGCAGAGCTTCAGCCGCGATGGGGGACTGACGTGGGAGGCGCCGGAGCCGTCGCCGCTGACCAGCCATAACTGCCCCGCCGCGCTGCTGCGGCTGGCGGATGATTCGGTGCTGGTCGTTTACAACAACCATCCCACACGGCGCTTCAACCTGTCGGTGGCCATCTCGACGGACGACTGCCGCACGTGGAGCGCGCCGCGGAAGATCGGTCCGGTTGGCGGGTCGGAGGAGGCGGAGGCGGCGTATCCCGCCGTGTGCCAGCTTGCGGACGGCGCGCTGGTGGCGGTGTTTTATCAGATCGACCGGGGGGCAAAGGAGCCGTATCTGTTCATCAATGCGGTGCGGTTTACGGTGTAGGCCTGAGATCGCAGGGGGTATCATGATCAACGTGGCTTTGGTCGGTGCGGGGGGGCACAGTATGGGGTGTCATGCGCCGGCATTGCAGCTCTTCGCGGCCGAGCATGCGGAATGGGTGCGGCTGGCGGCGGTGTGCGACCTGGACGAGGAGAAGGCGCGGCAGGCGGCGGCGGCGTTCGGGTTTGCGCGCGCGTATTCGTCGATCGAGCGGATGATGGGCGAGGAGCGGTTGGATGCGGTGGTGTCCGTCACCCCCATTGTCGCCACGCAGGCGGTGACGCGGGAGCTGCTGCCGTATGGTGTGCCGCTGCTGATCGAGAAGCCGCTGGGCAACGGCATTGCGGAGGCGCGGGCGATTGCCGAGATGATCGGCGATGCGCCGGTGATGGTGTCGATGAACCGGCGCTTCGACCCCGGGATCAACCGGGCGCTGGCGTGGGCGCGGGAGCAGGGGGCGATCCGCTTCGTGCGCGCCACGCAATTACGGCCGGGACGGGATGAGGCGGATTTTGTGTGGGGGACCGGCATCCACGTGATCGATGCGCTGAATTACCTGGTGGGACCGCTGCGCGTGGCGCAAGCCGCCGTATCGGAAGGGCCGGGCGGGTGCTGGCGGGCGGCGACGTTGGAAGGGCCGGGCGCGGTCGTCCACCTGGAGATCCTGCCCACCGTCGGGCGCATCGAGGAGCAATTCCGACTGGCGGGGGATGAATACTGCGTCGACGTGTGGACCCACTTCGCCCACCCCTGGCGGGTGGAGGGGTACCGGAATTTCGAACTCGTATTGGAGGAGCAGGCCGATCTCGACACGCCAGGGTGCGTGAATAATGGAACGTATGGGGAAACGGAGGCCTTTCTCACGGCGATACATGAGGGGCGATCGCTGCCGGGGCCGAGCGTAAGGGATGCGCTGCAGTCGTCGGAATTGGCGGAGGAGCTGCAGAACAGGTAGGGCCGTAGGTAATGAGCCACGCAGCCGCAGCGGAGTGGTGTCCGTTTAGAGGGAAGCTTGCCTGTCAACGACGCCACTCCGCTGCGGCTGCGTGGCTCACTACGTACGGGCTTACCTGGTTTTCTGAGACAGTGAACATTATTGAGGAGAAAGATCAAGGCATTTTAATGTGGAGCGAGGTAAAAGGAGATGGTGTTCGTATACAATAGGTGAGAATACAAGGCAAAGAGAGATGAAAAGCAGGACATAAAGGGGGGCAAACATGAAACAATGCGCCGGTTGCGGTAAACGATATGACAAGGCGCAAACCACCTGTCCGCATTGCTGGAACCGCACCTGGGTGGCGGCGTCGGAGGGGGGCGGGACGGCGGTGCTGCCGGACAATGCGGTGACCTGCACGGAATGCGGGTACCTGGCGGCGGCCGGCATGGCGAAATGCCCGAATTGCTCGAAACATTTGCGGCCACGCGTGCTGGAACTGTTTTGCGTGCTGGGGATGGTCGGGGGTCCGCTCGCTTTTATTTATCTTATTTATTTGATCATCAGCACGCACGACTTCTGGCTGATCGCCGGCCTGCCCGGTTGCGTCGCCGCCGTACCGCTGTGCTGGCGGCTGCTGAAAGGCGAATATCGCGCGCTGTATCATTTGCGCCGGCTGCTCATCGTGCTGCCGATCCTGTACCTGCTCTTCAGTCTGCTGGCCTGGGCTTTCCGGCAGATGCTGGGGAACCGCGACCTGGCCACGCTCCTGATGTTCCAGCTCTTCGGTGGGGTGCTGGTGTGGCTGTTCTTTCTGCTGCGTGGGAACCAGGATTACTGCGCGGTGGGCAAGCCGAAGGAGCACTACCAACCGCACGCGGTGTTCGGGGAGCAGCTCAACGCGTCGAAAACTGAGCGTGCGGGCTCGTCCATCACGCGCAACCTGTGAGCGCCTTCATGCGATATATCGGCGTCGACTACTCCGGCGCGGGGTTGCCCGGCACGAGGCAGTCGGGGATCCAGGTCTACTCCGCCGGGGTGTCGGCGCCGGAGCGGATGTCCATGACAAAGGGGACCAACTGGTCGCGCGCCGGGCTGGCCGGCTGGCTGGAACAGGCATTATCCGCGCCGGGCGTGATTGCCGGCATCGACCACAGCTTTTCCTTCCCCATCAGCTACTTTCGTGAGCACGAACTGTCATCCTGGCAGGCGTTCCTCGAGCATTTCCGCGCCTTCTGCCCGACACAGGAAAGTAAAGTGGAGGAGGTGCGGAGGCGCATTACCCCCGCCGGTGGGGAGCGGGAGCTGCGGCTGACGGAGCGGTTGGCGGGCACCAATTTCGGTGTTTTCGACTTCCGCCCACACGGGGTAGCCCATTCCACCTTCGCCGGGCTGCCGTGGCTGGCAGAATTGCGGGAGCGATTGGGAACGAGTGTGCACTGGTGGCCGTATGACGGGTGGGAAGTGCCGGCGGGGAAGTCCGTGGTGGTGGAAGCGTATCCGAGCCTTTACCGCCGCCGGATCGATACGCCTGCAGGATTGACTGACCATCAGCGCGACGCGTGGCTGGTTGCCGCGTGGCTGCAGGATCGGGACCGGTATGATTTGTTGACCCGGTATTTTGAGCCGCCGCTGTCGCCGGAAGAGCGCGCGCAGGCGGAGGTGGAGGGGTGGATACTGGGGGTGATGTAAATATTTGATAACGAACGAGAGTCGTTTGTAGTAAGCTACGCAGCGGAGCGAAGTAGCGTTCGTGTATAGGGAGGCTTACCTGTCAACGGACGCTACTTCGCTTCGCTGCGTAGCTTACTACAAACAACTCTCGTTCGTTTAGCTTCCCGTCGAGCAGTAATGGCGCACGCCGATTTTCCACACTTGAAACGAGACCAGCAGGAAGGCGACGCCGATGAGGGGGGAGAGGCATTGGAAGAGGAAGGGCGTGCCGAGAGGGTCGGGGCGGCCGAGGAGGGCGAGGGCGGGGAAGTAGGTGACGGTGGCCAGCGGGATGACATACATCACCAGCCGGCGGAACCAGCCGCGGTAGATGGTCATCGGGTACTGTGAGGCATAGACGCCGCCGTAAGTGAAGGCGTTGAACATCTCCAGCGACTCCACCGTCCAGAAGGCGGTGGTGGCCTGCAGCACGATGAGCCCGAAGAAGAAGCAGGCCCCGCCGAGAATGGCGGCGACGAGTAGGCTGATCTGCATGAAGCCCCACTCGACCGGCAGACGGTGCATGGCCCAGATCAGCACCACGATGCCCTGCGAGAAGCGACCGATGCGGCGCAGGGTCAATTCCTGCCCGGCCAACTGCAGCACGGTGCTGCGCGGGCGGAGCAGGAGACGGTCGAAGTCGCCCGTGCGCACCATGCGGCCGAAGGCATCGAAGCCGCGCGACATGGCGTCGGTGAGGGAGAAAGCGACATTCACCATGCCGTATAGCAGCGCTACCTCCGGTAGTGTCCAACCATGCAGACTGCCGAAGCGGCTGAATAGCGCCCAGATGGAAAAGAATTCGATCACCGTCGCCGCCAGGTGCCCGAGCGTCTGCGTGAGAAAGGACGCGCGGTATTGCATCTGGCCGCGGATGGAGATGGCGAGGTATCGGTAATAGAGTTTGAGTGAGTTCATAGTTCGAAGTTCCGGTATAAAGTGATGCCCCTTATAAATGCTAGTGCCCGGTCCGGTGGTCGAGTAGGCAAGGAAGCGTATCCGCATCTTTCCATAGCTCTCACGCCGTATCGAGACCACCTCACCTATAGCGCTCGTTCCAGCAAGGCCTTCCTATACCCGTGGTGGTCTCGATACGGCGTGAGAGCTATGGAAAGATGCGGATACGCTTCCTTGCCTACTCGACCACCGGACCGACGGAATGCCTGATAAGCTGAAAAATTGCCTCATCCTCCCTGTACGACTAACCTTCTGCACCCCCGTGCGAGAAGGAAGCGTCCGAAAAGGACGAGGGCGACGGTCCAGACCAGTTGGCGGGCGAGCACGCCGGCGACGTCGGCCGGGGCGAGCAGGCCGGTATACAGACGGAAGGGGGCGTCGTAGACCGCGCTGAAGGGCAGCGCGCGCAGCAGCGGCTGCGCCCAGTCCGGGAAGAGCGGCAGCGGCAGCACGATACCCGAGAAGAACATGGCGACGGTGCCGATCAGATAGATCATGCCTTCGCCGGTCAGCGTCCACATCATGCTGATGACCATGATCATGTTCAGCGCGCAGGTGAGGAGCAGCGCGCCGAGCAGCGCCGCGGCGAAGGCCATTCCAGCGGCGAACGACTCCGGCGGGCACATGCCGAAGCAGAGCATGGCGATGACCACCATCGGCACTGAGCGCAGCAGGGTGGGGGCGGTGCGCTGGGCGAGCGTGCGGGCGTACCAGTAGCCATACAGATCCAGCGGTCGTAACAGCTCATACGCCACGTTGCCGCTGCGGATGAGGGCTGCGATGTCGCCGTCCACCCCCCACGGCAGCAGTTGAAAGAGCGCTTGCCCGAGCCAGACGTAGGTGATCATCTGCGCCAGGCTCATCGGCGATTGCGCCTTGGATGAAGTGATAAAGGCGCTGTAGATCATGATCATCACCAGGCCGAAGAAGGTCTGGCAGAATAACCCGGCCACCGCCGCCGCACGGTACTGCAGCAGCGTGAGGAAGCGGGCGCGAACCGTGGAAAGGTAACCTTTCATGGGTACGCCTCCCGGCAGCATGGAACGGGAAGACTGGAAGATTGGAAGCATGGAAGATTGGAAGCGTGGATATGCTGCCGGACTGTAAATACCATCCAGTCTTCCAATCTTCCATGCTTCCAACATTCCAACCCGTTCATCCATCCACTCATGCGCGCACCTCCGCGTACAGCCGGGCGATGATCTCCTCGATCGGCGGGTTTTCCACGAAAAGGTCGCGCACCGGGTAGCGGGCCGTGAGGCGGCTGATGAGGGTGGCGGCCGGCACGCGGTCGGGGTCGAACTCCAGCGTCACGCGGCTGCCCTCGCGGCTTTCCACCGTCGCCTCCGGGTCGGCGATCTCGCCTTCCTCCTCCAGGTCAATCACCAGCCGGCGGCGCGAGCCCACTGCCCGCCGCAGGTCGGCCAGCGTGCCGTCGGAGAAGATGCGTCCTTCGTTGATGACCATTACCCGCGAGCAGAGCGCCTCGATGTCGTCCATGTCGTGAGTGGTAAGGATGACGGTGGTGCCGCGCTCGCGGTTCAGGCGCTTGATGAAGTCGCGCACCGCCAGCTTGGAGACGGCATCCAGCCCGATGGTCGGCTCGTCCAGGAAGAGGATGGGCGGCGCGTGCAGCAGCGCGGCGGCCAGGTCGCAGCGCATGCGCTGGCCCAGGCTCAACTGCCGCACCGGGGTGTCCAGCAGCGGCGCCAGGTCAAGCAACGCCACCAGCTCATCCCTGGCGGCGGCATATGGGGCATCCTCCACGCGGTAGATGTCCCGCAGCAGCTCGAAGGACTCGATCACCGGCAGGTCCCACCAGAGCTGGGTGCGCTGGCCGAAGACCACGCCGATGCGGGCCACGTGCTGCACCCGCTGCTTCCAGGGGACGCGGCCCATGATCTCGCAGCGCCCGCCCTCCGGCACCAGGATGCCGCCCAACACCTTCACCGTGGTGGACTTACCCGCGCCGTTGGGCCCGATGTAGCCGACCAGCTCGCCCGCCTCCAGCGTGAAGGAGACGCCGTCCAGCGCCCGCACCTCGCGCGTGCGCCGGTGCAGCAGCCCGCGCAGCGCCCCCCACGCGCCGGGTTGACGTTCTGAGACGCGAAAGGTCTTCACCAGGTTTTCGACGAGTATTTGAGGCATGGTTATCTTACCAAATGGCGATCCACAGGGCGGCTTCGCCGCAACCAAACACGAAATCTTTGCCTGTTGACGCGAAATCGCGGATAAGTAATACAGGGATGAAAGGGACGGATGGTTAGTGAAAAGGAGCAATATATTATATGGGGGAGGGGAGGGGTTGTCAACAGCCAGCCAGAGCCTGAAAGGCTCGCATTCATCAGCCCAGGGCAACGCCCTTACTTTTATACACATTTTTTGCGATCACGGCGTGCATATCCGGCCTATGCCTACAGGCTTACCTAGCGCACCCGTAAAGGGTGCGGCTACAACAGTGATATGCAGAAAACAAGCTCGTAGCCGCACCCTTTACGGGTGCGCTAGGTAAGCCTGTAGGCATAGGTCGAGCGTGCCGTGCTCGCAATACTGAGATGTGTATAAGAGTCAGGGCGCTGCCCCGGGTTGACGAATGGCAGCCCTTCCAGGCTGTTAATGTATCTTCCACCGCTCACCTATACACGGGCGGGGCTCTCGCACCCTTCCAGACTGAGAATCGTCCTTCCACCGCTCAACTATTGAGAATCCTTTTGCCCGGCGTTTACTTTGGAAGGGTTTTTCTTTGCACAAGTGGAAACACCTGAAGGTTCACTTTCACTCGGGGGAAATGATGAGTCAGACACTCGTAACCATCAACTACAAGAACACCTCCAACCGCGCGATTGCGGCGTTTCCGGTGACACAGGGGGTGCCGCTGCCGAAGGCGGCGCTGCGCACGGCGGAGGGGCTGGCGGTGCGGCTGGCGGACGGCAGGCTGCAGGCGGTGCAGGCGAAGGCGCTGGAGAGCTGGTTCGACGGATCGATCAAGTGGCTGCTGCTGGACTTCACGCTGCCGGTGAAGGCGAACGAGAGCGGGGCAGTGGCGCTGGTGCAGGCGCAGGATGCCGCCGCGGATGCCATGCAGGTGGCGGAGACGGACGACGCGCTGACGGTGACCACGCCGCGGCTGCGAGCGACGATCAGCAAGAAGGAATTCAGCCTCTTTGCCAGCTACCAGGTGGACGGCAAAGAGATGATCGCGCCGGGGTCGGACATCATCCTCGAGGATCTGGAAGGCAAGCGCTACTATGCTTCCCAGGAGCGCGCGTTTGACGTGCAGATCATTGAGCGCGGAAGTCAGCGCATCGTGGTGCAGGTGAGCGGGCGGCACACGGCGGAGGACGACGCGGAGATGCTCGATTTCCGCGTACGCTACACCTTCCGGCCGCAGGAGCCGGGGGTGGGGATCGCCTATAAGTTCACCAACCGCGAGGCGCCGGAGACGGGGGTGAAGTTCACCACCGCGCAGATCGTGATCCCCACCGCGCTGGGCAAGCGAACGAGCAAATTCGTGCGGCAGAGCAACCACGGGAAGAGCTGGAATTCGCGCATCGTGGAGGTGCGGGAGAACGTCGAGCTGATTGCCGGCAAGGCGCTCAACGCGGAGGCGGTGGCGCGCTACGGCGCGGCGGCGGAGGGGAAGATCCTCATCCGCAGCCTGGCCAGCCTGCAGGAAAACGTGGGCGAGTACCCTTACTTCCTGCGCCCGGGCAACAAGCGCACGGACATGAGCGGCGGTTTGCGCTCGATGTACCCGCACCTGATGGTGCGCGGCGAGGGCGGTTCGCTGGTGGCGTGGTTCTACGACATGGAGATCAACTACCCGAAGGGCGTGCGCTGCGACCGCAACACGGTGACTTTCGACATCTGGCCGGCGGTGGCAGGCGAACTGCACGTGCGCCGCGGGCAGTCCAAAGAGCACGAGCTGTACCTCAGCTTCGCCGGGGAGCGCACGCCGGAGGAGATGGAAGGTATCTACTTCGACCACGAGATTGTCGGTTACGGCGTGCTCGGCGCCGCCTACAAGCCGGTGGAGATCACCCTTGATCCGGACTACGTGCGCGGGTGCAAGGTGCTGCAGCTCGACCGCTGGCTGCGTTATGATCTGGAGAGCTACACCGACGTGGAGGTGAAGCTGGGCAGCGCTAATGCCAAGGGCAGCATCGGCAGCAAGGGCATGTGGGACGCGGGCGATTACATCAGCCCCGACCGGAGCTGGGCGCACAACAACGAGGACGACGCCATCCTGAACGGCATCCGCGAGTATTTCCGCCGCGCGGAGCCGACTATGCTCACACAGTCGGTGCTGAAGGCGAAGCACAACGCCCATGTCGACTTTATTGCGTATGACCCGGACCCGCTGCGCCAGGGCACCATGCCCGCGCACTGCCCGGAGCACACCGACGGCGCCACCTACCCCTCGCACATGTGGGTGGACGGGCTGATGGCCGCCTACTGCGTGACCGGCGAGACCGACCTGCTGGAGGCCGCGCTCTCGGTGGGCGAGAACATGCTACGCTGGCAGCAGGACAACCCGGAGATCTTCTACGCCGACAGTCGCGAGTGCGGCTGGCCCGCGCTGGCCTTCCTGCGCATGCACGAATACACGAAAGAGCAGAAGTGGCTGGACGGCGTACAGGAAGTCTTCGAGTTCTACAAAACGCGCATGAGCGACGACGGCGTGATCTATTATGAACTGCCGCACGGCGTGGGCACCTACGTTGCCGGCTACGGCGAGTTCATCGGCTGGCGTTCGCTCTTCTTCTACTACGAGCGCACCGGCAAGGAAGAGGTGAAGGATTTCCTCGCCCGCTGCCTGGACAAGGTCTACAAATTCAAGCCGGGCCCGCTGGGCGGCTGGGCGTGCAACGACCTCTTCCCGGCGTGGGCGGCCTACGCTCTCACCAGCGACGACAAATACATCGAGGATAACTACCCGTTCCTCCGCTTCCTCATGCAGCGCGAAGGCGGCTTCCCGTGGGGCGGCAACGACATGCACTTCTACCTGGGCGAGCTGGACCGCCGCGGGAAACTGGCGGAGTTCTGCACGATGTCTGGGGTGAAGGCGTAAATCGTAGGGCACGGAGGCCTCTCCGTGCCCCTCGTTCACGAATCTCAAATACGCGACCAAGGGCACGGAGAGGCCTCCGTGCCCTACGAACGGAAAAGCACGAATCATGGTACTCACTGCAGCATCGATCATCACCTGGACCGACGAACAGACGGGCCGCGAGGTGCGGCGGTTTCCCGGATTGCCGGCTGACGCCGGCATGTCCTATTTTCGTTTCCCCAAGCGGCTGCCGGACAACCGCCTGCTCATCGGGTGGAAAGACGGGATAGCGCTGCTGGATCCCGAGAGCGGCGACGTCGAGCGGCGCATGCTCCCCGGCGGGGTGATGCGGCTGCGCGAGTCCGACGGGGTCGTGTGGTGCATCAATAAGGAGCGTGAGGTGTGGCAGGCGCCGCTGCTGGGCGGCGAGCCCGCCTTGCTGGCGCAACTGCCGGAGCGCACGCCGGAATATGCCGATTACGGGCCGGAGGACATCACCTGTGACGGGCGGCACCTGATCATCTCCCGGCGGCACGATGTGATCGGCCACCACCCACCCTTCACGATGGATGCCGAAGCGCTGTGGGCCTTCTTCAACCGGCCGCGCGACGGCGGGCTGTATTCCTACGACCTGCAGACCGGGAAGCTGACCTGCCTCTTCGAGCTGGAGGACATGTTCCCCATTCACACGGACACTTCGCCGGTCGACCCGGGACTGCTCAAATATTCCCACGACAAGTTCGACGCGCACTGCCAGCGCATCTGGACGGTGGGGTTGGACGGCACGCGCACGAAGATCCGTCCGCAGCAATGGAACGAGATGATCACCCACGAGTTCTGGTGGCCAGGTGGGCAGCTCATCGGCTTCAAGTACCAGGACCGGCGGAATGATCCCACCCTGCATGACCTGCCGTGGGCGGAATATGCGCCGACGCCCACCCGCTTCGGGCTGGCGGACTTGCACGGCAAGCAGGTCTACGAATCCGACCCGCTCAACCATTACCATTCGCACATCTTCGTCAGTCCCGACGGCGGCATGCTGTGCGGCGAGGGCACGCACGACCACAGCTTCGTTTATGCCGCCCCCTTCGACATCCGCAACCCGCAGGTGGACTTTACGCCCATGGCCACCATCCACACGCCCTACGCGCCGCTGGCCGGCCAGGGGGTGAACGCCGGCTTCAGCGCGGACTGCCGCTGGCTGCTGTATAACGACACGGTCGAGGGGCGGATGCAGGTGTGCGCGGTAAGGGTGGATATCTGATTACCCTGGGGACTGACCTCGCACTTAATGCACGGCAGGAAAATGACAATGCCTGGCAGAGGGTCAGTCCCCATACATTGGAAAGCCTGCCTATCAGTGGGGACTGACCCTCTGGCGGGTGAAAAATTGGTGACAGGTGGAGATTCGAGGTCAGTCCCCGAAGCCATCCCAGGAAATGATATGATGATTACAGGCCAGATTCTTACCCACATCGACGAACAGACCGGCCGCGAAATCCGGCGGTATCCCTACCTGCCGGAGCTGTCGCGGATGATCTACTTCCGCATGCCGCGGCAATTGCCGGGCGGGCGGCTGCTCATCATCGCCAAGCGGGAAGATAACAGCGCGCTCTGGCTGGCCTTCGACGCGGAGAGCGGGGAGGCGGAGGCGCTGCCGGTGCGCGGGAGTTACCTGCACCTGAACGAGGTGGACGGCACGTTGTGGACGGCGGAGGGGCGGGTCATCTGGAAGTATTCGGTGCCCGAAGGGACCCTCGAGCAGGTGGCCGAGTTGCCGGAGGAAGTGCCGTACCATCCCGTGGTGATGACCTGCGACGGCCGGCACGCGATCCTTTACCGCTACGATGTCCGGGAGGAGATCGCCCCGCCCAACACCATGGACGCGGCGGCGATTTGGGCCTTCCTCAACCGGGACCGCGACGGCGGGCTGTATGCGTATGACGTGCAGACCGGCAGTGTCTCCACGCTGGTCGAGCTGCAGGGAAGAATGCCCATCCACCCCGACCCGTCGCCCGTTGACCCGGCGCTACTCAAATACAGCCACGACAAATACGACGCGCACTGCCAGCGCATCTGGACGGCGCGGTTGGACGGCACGCTGACGAAGATTCGCCCGCAGGAGTGGAATGAGCTGGTCACCCACGAGTTCTGGTGGCCGGACGGGCAGCTCATCGGCTACAAATACCAGGACCGCCGCCACGACCCCACCGTGACGGAGCTGCCGTGGGCGGAATACTCGCCGGAACCCACGCGGTTCGGGCTGGCGGACCTGTCCGGGCGGGAAGTCTACCTTTCCGACCCGCTGAACCACTACCACACGCACCTCTCGCCCTCGCCGGACGGCGCCATGCTCTGCGGCGAAGGCACCGACGGCCACAGCTTCGTCTACGCCGCCAACTTCTCCCGGCAAAGCACGAAGGTGGATTTCATCCCGCTGGCCACCGTGCACACCACCTACCTGCCCTTCCGCGCGCAGGGGGTGAACTGCGGCTACACGCGCGACAACCGGTGGCTGGTATATAACGACACCTTTGACGGGCGGCGGCAGGTGTGTGCGGTCAGGGTGGAGTTATAACTTCGGGTGGTGATGGCTGATATTTCACTCCGGGGATGAAGACGATTGGATTATAGCCGGGGGCAAGCTCGAATAACTGCCGTGTGTGAATATCGTAAACGACAATTTCATTACCGATTTGAAAAACCAGTTGGTCGCCGGGAAGTGCCGTGGGATAGCCGGTATACCACTGGAAGTAGGGAATCTCAAGGGATAAGCACGTTCTTGTGATATGGTGATCGTCGATGATAATACGTCCCCATTCGTCCTCCCATATCTCGATTTGCCGTTCTGAGACAGGGCGAAAATCGATGGCAGGATTTATCACTACAGTGCGTAGTTTTTCGTTTCCGTAATAATCTCTGACCTTCTTCTCAAATTCTTTTTTCGTCAATGTCACTCGTTCAGGCCGCGATCCATCGAGGCGGATGCGGTTGTAGCCTTTCGCGTCGAGCCGTTCGTAATACACGATGGCCTGCGGCGTTTTCACGAAGGCGGGAGTATGCGCTATCTTAACTTCCGACACCAGGAAGGTATTGCTGGCAGCGAAGTAGAGATAGGCCAGGCCGGCATACGAGACCACTTGAATTACCAGATTAGTGATAAAGCTGACGGCGGGCAAGCGTGTCTTCCACCGCCTGCCGGCATTCTCTTCCGCGTGTATCCAGCGGGCGACCCCGATGTGGACGAACGGCCATTCAATGAGCACAGTGAGCACAAATGTGAGTAGAAAAGTCGCCAGCATTAAGGTGGGCAAATTGGCCAGCGGGTGCTCACCCAGGATACGATCACCCATCCGGAAAACCCATTCAGGCAAAACGAAAAACCCCACGCCTACGGAGACGATGTTTGCCATCAATATCCAACCGTATAAGCGCGACCGGGGCATGCGAAACGCGAAACGTAAGAGCAAGTAAGCGACCAGTGTTTCAATGCCGGCGATGATGAAGTTTAGAAAATAGAGATGTGCATATTCAAGCGCCATCAACGCGGTGCCCATATCTGCCAGCACCGGGGAGACGAGGACCAGCAGAATCATGGTGAGGATGATCGGGCGCTGGTATGGAGATCGCATGGTACCTTGCTCCTGCGAATACCGGATATCCCTGTATTCGCTGTCCGGTCGCCTATCCCCTTTTAACGATTATTGCCCTGCACTGCCGGTCAACCCAGCGTTCAGGCTTAACGATTCGTGCTTTATCTTAATCATTCTTGCGATATCGCCGGAATGCCCTTTCATCGCGATTTTAATACTGCTATACTCAGCGTGTAATCTTCTCCACGGAGGCTTTCCATGTATCGAGCTGGGCAAGAAGAGATTGATGAAGTAGCAAAAGTGCTGATGTCCAAGCAGTGGTTCCGCGTCGGCGATCCGGCGACGGGGCATCTGCAGGAGGTCGAGCGCTTTGAAGATGAGTGGGCACGGACCATCGGCACCAAGTATGCGCTAATGATGTGCGGCGGCGGCACGGCGGCGATCGCCTGCGCGCTGGCGGGGATGGGCATCGGCCCGGGCGACGAGGTGATCGTGCCCGCGTATACCTGGCTGGCCACCGCCACCTCCGTGCTTACCGTGGGCGCTATCCCGGTGCTGGCGGAGGCGGACGAGACGCTGGCGCTCGACCCGGACGATTTTGAGCGCAAGATCGGCCCCAACGTGAAGGCGGTCATCCCCGTGCACATGGGCGGCCGGCCGGCGAACCTGGAGCGCATCATCGCCATTGCCCACGCCAACGGCATCAAGGTGCTGGAGGATTCCTGCCAGATGGACGGCGGCTCCTACAAGGGGCGGCGCACCGGCTCGTGGGGCGACGCGGGGGCGTTCAGCCTGAACTTCTTCAAGATCATCTCCTGCGGCGGCGAGGGCGGCGTGCTGGTGACCAACGACCGCGCGGTGTATGAGCGGGCGTTCGTCTACCACGACTCCGGCTCCGCTTTCCGTCCGAAGGCCGCCGAGCTGGAGCAGCCCATCTTCGTGGCGCAGCAGTACCGCGCCGACGAGATCATGGGCGCCATCGGCCGCATCCAGTTGCAGCGCATGGACGGCATCATCGCCGATCTGCGCAAAAATCGGCGGCGCTTCATCGCCGAGTTGACCGGCGCCGAAGGCATCATCTTCGTTCCCAGCAATGACACGGACGGCGACGCCGGCGTGACGGTCGGCTTCCGCTTCGAGAGCGAGGCGGCGGCCCGCACCTTCGCCTCGACGCCCGGCGTGGGCGGCTACGTGGGCATCGACCACGGCAAGCACGTCTTCACCGAATGGGAGCCGCTGATCGCCAAGCGCATCTCGCACCATCCGCTGATGAACCCGTTCAACTTCCCGGCGAACCAGGGCTTGCGCATGCAATACACCGCCGATGTCTGCCCGCGCACGCTGGAGCTGTTGCGCCGCACCTTCTTCTTCGGGATGGATCCGGATTGGACGGATGAAGCGGTTGCCGAGAAGATCGCCGCCTGCCGGGAAGCCGGGAAGAAAGCGGCGCTGGTGACGGCGTAACTCGTAGGGAACGCCCTCCGCGGCGTTCCGGGCCGCGTTTGACCCGCACGTGTAGATTGACGAGAACAGGGAACGCCGCGGAGGGCGTTCCCTACAGGTGACATCGATGCAATTCTTCGACGTAAATGCCTTCATCGGCCGGCCGATGAACCGCCAGTTCGGGGCGGTACAGACGGTGGAGGAGTATTTCCAGGCGGTGGAGGGGACGGATATCAGCCGGGCGCTGTTCTGGCACTTCGGCCAGCGTGACGGCGCGCCGGACGTGGGCAACCCGATGATCAGCCGGGCCATCGCCGGCGACGAGCGGGCGCTGGGTTGTTGGAGCATCCTGCCGCCGCAGACCGATCGCGACGTGATGACGCCCGACCTGTTCGAGCGCATGGCCGCGGAGAAGATCGTCGCCCTGCGCGCCTTCCCGGACATGCACCGCTACGTGCTCGACCGCACCACCTTCGCCGGTTTTCTCGACCAGGTGGCCGAGCGGCAGATCCCGCTGCTCCTCTCCCCGCGCTTCGGGTGCGACTGGCCGGTCGTCCACAACCTGCTGGAGGCCTTCCCGAAGCTGACCTGCGTGATCTGCGATGTGGGCGTGTGGGGACAGGACCGCAACCACTGGCCGCTGCTCGACCGCTTCCCCAACACCTACCTGGATTCCAGCATGGTGTCCTTGGAGGCCGGCGGGCTGGAGGCGGCAGTGCGGGCCTACGGCGCCGAACGCATCGTCTTCGGCACCGGCTTCCCGTTCCACACCCCGCACGCCGCGGTGCTCGATCTGCTGCACGCGGAGATCAGTGCTGCGGATAAAGAAAAGATCGCGTCGGGCAACCTGTGCGCCTTACTTGGGAAAGGGGTGGCGGCATGAACGCACTCTGGGAACGTTATAAAACCAACCGCATCCTGCCCGACTGCCCCATCTACGACCTGCACGGGCACTGGGGCTCCACGCCCGGCATCGCGCTGCCGGCGGCGGATGAACAGGTGGCGCACACGCTGCTGCGACAGATGGGGGTCACGCGGCTGGTGCTCTGCCACCACCATGCGCTCTTCATGTCGGACGCCGGCAATGACACTAATATCAAAGCCGTGCGCAACATGCCCGACGTGCTGCGCGCCTACATGGGCATCAACCCCAATTATCCGGAGGAGATCGCGAAGGATCTCGCCCGTTTCGAGGATTATCCGGATGTCTTCGTCGGCTTCAAATTCCTCGCCGATTACCACCGCATCGCCGTGGATGACGAGCTGAACCGCCCGGTGTGGGAATTCGCCAGCGCGCGCAAGCTGCCGGTGCTGATGCACACCTGGGGCGGCAGCACGTACGACGGCCCCGACAACGTGCGGAAGATCGCCGAGCGCTACCCGGACGTCCCGCTGCTCTGCGGCCACAGCTTCTCCGGCGACCCGAAGAGCGCCGTCGAATTGGCGACGACCTTCCCCAACGTCTACCTGGAGCTCACCGCCATCCTCATCGAACGCGGCGCCTTCGAGCCGCTGTATGACGGCGTCGGCGCGTCCAAGCTGGTCTTCGGCACCGACTTCCCGTGGTTCAGCCACTCGCACAGTATCGGCATGCTGCTCGGGGCGGGGATCTGCGAGGAGGACTTCCGGACGATCCTGTATCGGAACGCTCGCAAGCTGCTGGGGGAGCCGGCGATCGATAAATAGTTGTTTGTAGTAAGCCACGCAGCGAAGCGGAGTGGCGTCGTGTTTAGGTAAGCCTACCTAGACTCGAATGCCACTCCGCTTCGCTGCGTGGCTTACTACAAACAACTATTTATCTCCACCGTTTTGCTTCCCGCATCGCCGCCACGAAGGCTTCCACTTCGTCCGGCGAGACCACGATGGGGCCGCCGGTGGTGCGATAGAGGACGACGACTTTATCCAGCCGGGTGGCGTAGGCGGTGAAGCCGTTCAGGGTGTTGTTCCAGAAGCTGCCGAAGAAGCCAAGGGCGCCACCGGAGGCGAAGCGGCGGAAGGCGTTGCGGAAGATGGGCCAGCCGTCGGCGACCTCCATGCGCTCGATGGCGCCCAGCGGGATGATGACGTCGGTGCCGGGGCGCTGGATGATGAGGCTGCCCGGCTCCACGGTATAGGCCTGTGGCGAAAACAGGAAGGTGAAGGCCAGCACGGCGAGCATGACGGCGGCGATGGCGATCAGCGGCGTGCGGTCGGCGCCGGGCGTGGTCATGGCGTAGGAGATCATCCCCACCGGCACCACCCCGAGGATGGCGATGTAGAAAATGGTGATGCCCCACACCCATTTATCCCAGGAAGCGCGGAATTCGTATTTCATGTAATTGATCCCAGTTAATCTTGCTCTTGCTCTAATCTCTTGCTCTTGCTCTAAACAACCTTCTCGCACTCACGCAAGCCAAGCACATCTGATTCGGACAGCTCGCATGGGTATTGTAAGCTTTTTTAGAGCAAGAGCAAGAGCAAGAGCAAGAGCAAGAGCAAGAGATTAGAGCAAGAGCAAGATTCATTCTGCGGTGTTAAGATAACCTTACCCCATCACCTCGTCATACATCGCGTAAATATTCTCCAGCGGGATATCCGGATTGATGGTGTTGCTGGTGAAGAGCGCCAGGTGGGCGTTGCCGCGGCAGACGTCGATGGCGTGACGCACGGTGCGGCGCACTTCCGTAGGGGTGAGGACGGGCAGCTCGGTGGTGACCGCCAGCGGGCCGAAGATCACCAGCGGATTGCCTTCGCGCGTGCGCAGGCCGGCCACGTAATCGATGGTCAGGCCGCATTCCGGCTGGAAGCCCTGAAAACCCTGTACTCCGCAGTCCAGCAGCATATCCATGATGGGGCGCACATCGCCGTCACTGTGCCACACCGGCCGGCAGCCGACCTCCAGCAGCGGCTCCAGTCCGGCGCGCAGTTGCGGGGCGTAATACTGCTCCATGAAATCGGGCGAGATCATCGGGCCGCGCTGGGTGCAGATATCCTCGCCCAGCAGCACCGCATGCGGGTAAATCCCCTCGCGCACCGCCTGCGCCACCAGCCGGCACATGTTGCGCCCGCGCATGCCGCCGACCTCCACCAGCTTGCGCGCATGCGCTTCAAAGCCGCCGACGATGAGGAAGAAGTTTTCATAGCCGAATTCGCCGTACCAGGAGATGCCCGCGCCCGCGCCCCACTGCGCCGGCATCCACACCATCTCCTCGCCGCACAGCGCCTGCCCCTCCAGCAATTGCCGGCGGAACTCGGCATATTCGGCCGGGAAGTCGAACCCCGCCTCGATCTCCTCCGCGGACGGCATCGCCTCGATCTGCGCCAGCGCCTCCTCCAGTGTCTGCGCGGTCACCGCATGGGCGTAGCTGCTGGCATCCACGCAGCGGAAATCCGTGCGCGTGGCCGGCACGAAGATGCCGATCAGCCCGTCCATCCCCAGCGCCTGGTACGCGCGTATGGAGGCGAACTGCGGATCGGCCCAATATGTGTTTAGCGTCAGGCCGGCGATGGCGCAGACATGGTCCGGGCAGGTGATCCACCCGCCCAAAATCGGCGTCCGGTCGGGCACGCCGCCGGTGAAAACGGTCTCCAAGCGCTCGCGTGATGTCATGCAACCCTCCCGTTTTCCCGATTCGCCGGCGGGGTTGGTCTTCCTGCAGGAGAAGCCGGCTGAAGCCGGCTTCGCCATCTCGATCCTGTATACAGGCAGCAGACCGCTCACCCGATCTCATGAAACGCCGCCCGCACCACCTCGATCCCGGGTGCATGCGCGGGGTGGGGGCGGAAGTCGGGCGGGGTGCCCCAGGCGTAGCCGAACAGGTCGCAACCGCGGGCGTGCCATTTGCGCCAGGAATCGGGGTCGCACCACTCGCCGTCCACGCGCCCGACCACGGTGGTCATTACGCGCTGAGCGGGCTTGCGAATATCCAGCAGCCACTCGACGATCGCATCGTCGCTGCTTTCGGCAAACAGCCCATCGCTCTCGTTCAGCATCGGGTGGTCGCGCCAGATCGCCTCGTTTGGCGCCCAGTAGGGGACATTGAAGGTGATCTTCGTCGCCGGGCTGGCGGCCTTCACCGCCGCGTGGATGCGCCGGAATTGCCGGGCCAGCATCTCGCGCTTGTAATGCAGGCTCTCCTCCGGCGTGATCTCCGTCGCCGATGCGGGCAACGGGCGGCCGAGCAGCTCCTCGAACGGCTCCCACATATACCAGACCGGCTGCAGGGGATATTCGTCCGTGTGCAGGTCCCCGTAGACGAACCAGTCGAAGAGCAGCCAATCTACCGGATACCGGCGCAGGAATTCGTCGATGCGCGCACAGAGCAGGTCGGTCCACGGGCTTTCCGGCGCCAGGAACCAGCTCTGCGAGCCGCCCGCCGCCGTCGGCATCGTCCAACCCGGGCGCATGTTGCCCATCACCAGGTCGGCGCCGACGCAGAAATAGGACCAGAACGGCATGCCGGCTGCCCCTGCCAGCTCATACAGGCGTGGCAGCAGTTGGCTCCCCGGCCCCGGCGCCACCGGCCCGAGCCGCGACGGGTAAAAGGCATAGCCGCCGAACGCATACGCCTGGCAGAACATCGCGTTGTTGCCAAGCTCGCAATGCCAGTCGAAATATGCCCGCGGATCGACGAGTGCCCAGTCCTGCGGGGCGGACGCCGCTATGTCGCCCACCGGATCACCGGTGCGCACCCAGTTCAGATCACAACAACATAATTTGATCGTCATGCTCGCCGTCCGGAGCGCGGATTGCCAATCTGCGCGTGTGGTTTCTCGATCGGTTATCTCGCGCGGATTGGCAATCCGCGCTCCAGTGATGTCGAGCAGCCGCTCAGATCTTTCGGTACAGCACCAGTTCGCTGGTCAACGCGGCATCCAGCTCGATCAGCAGGCCGTTGGCCAGTTCACGGCCGGAGAGGCGGAAGGTCTGGCTGCTGTTATCGAGCGTCACTTCATACTCGGCAGCGCGGTCGATGCCACGTAGGCGCAGCAGGTAGGGCTCGGTATCATGCGCCAGCTTGAACACGCCGGCATAGCCCTGCGAGCGGTCGCGGGCGGCGTATTCCAGCACGCACCAGGGGGCGGGGCCGGTAACGCCGATGTCCGGCGTGTGGTGGTAGACGCGGGGATGGCCGGCCAGGATGGGGCGGCAGAAGCCGCGGTGCAGCTCGATGTAGCGTTTGGTGCGCTGGTAGAATTCCGTGCCGCGGTCGGCGGATTGCCCGCCGAAGCCGACGAAGATAGGCAGCGCGAAGAGGCTGACGCGCAGGTGAGTGTCGGCGTCGGCGGTCAGGTGCGCTTGCACCCGGCCCCAGTTGGCGTGGTTGTGGTAGTAGCACAGCGCCTCGGGCGGGATGAACAGCGTCAGCGCATTGAGGGCGCGGATGGCGAAGGGGTGCACCGACCAGTCGCTCTCGCAGGCGTAGTGGAAGCGGGAGAGCATGCCGATATCCAGCCGCCCGCCGCCGCTGGCGCAGTTCTCCAGGCACGCCTCGGGGAAGCGCTGCCGCGCGCAGTCATACGTGCGGTACAGCACTTCATGGTGCCGCCAGCATTCGCTCTCCGCGTAGCCGTCGCGCAGCGATTGCCCGCCTTCGCGCACGCTTACGTTGTAATCGAGCTTGTAAAAGTCGAGCCGGTGCTCCCCGATCAGCCGCAGCACCGTTTCCTCGAAAAAGGCGGCGGCGTCCGGGTTGGCCAGGTCGAGGGTTTCGCCGCACTCCTGCTCGTCGTTCTTCAGCAGCCAGCCCGGATGCTCCGCGAAGAGGCGGCTGCCCTTCGTCATCGCCTCCGCCTCGTGCCAGAGGCCGAAGAGCAGGCCCTTGTCATGGCAATACTGCCGGATGCCGGCCAGCCCGCCGGGCAGCCAGTCGCCCTCCGTCCAGTCGCCGCGCAGGGCGGTCCACGCGCCGAATTCTGCACCGTACCAGCCGGCGTCCACCATGAACGCCTCCACGCCCATCTCGGCGGCGATGTCGATCTCGCGCAAAATCCACTCGCCCGGCTCCTCCACCACGCGGCCGGCGACGGTATACATCGCCTTGCCCTCGGGCCGCGGCGGGGCGACGCTGGCGCGGACGTGCGCGTGCCAGGTGGCCACCGCCTCGTCGAGGGAGCCGTGCAGCGGTCCCAGGTGCACCTCCGGGCTGGTCACCATCTCGCCGGGGGCGATGACGCGCAGCGGCGCCGGCGCCAGCGGGGCGAGGCGGGCGGAGAGGCAGCTATCGTCATGCACCGCGAAATCCGCCGTATAATTATTCGACCAGGCGAGGGCCAGCAGGAAGCGCTGGCCGGTGGCGGCATTCTCCGCGATGAAATAGGGCGAGCCGAAGACACGGCCGGTCACAGAGCGCTCGATGCGGAAGGTGTCGCGCGCCAGCCCCTGCCAGCGGAAATCACCTTCTTCACCCCAGTAGTCGTTCCCGAAGTAACCGACACGGAAAGGCGGCGCGCCGGCGGAGGGATTGGTGGTGAGGTGCGGGTTGTGTTGGAGAGGGTAGCGCACGGTGTTCCAGAGTACGCCCGACCAGGAGGCGGCATGGTTCAGCGCCGCCGATGCCTCGCCGGTGTTGGTGATCTCCAGGTAGCGGGCGAGGATAGGCGTGCCGTCCAGCCGGGTGATCACCTTCACGCTGATAGGGCGCACCCCATGCCGCAGCTCGACGACCGACTCGACGGTGCCCGGTCGCGGGCCGGGGCGCTGCGATGCGCCGACGTATTCCCAGCGGTTGTGCAGCGACTGGCCGTCGACCTCCAGCTCGAAGGTGTGCAGCGGCAGCGCCAGCGCGTCCAGCGCGGGCAGCCCCGCGGTGACATTCTCGCGCTGCACCTGCCCGCCCGCCGACCAGTAGAGGCCGATCCAGCGGCCATGCTCCAGTGCCTCCTCGAAGACCGTCGAAGCGGACACGCAACGCGCCGCCGGACGGTCGCCGGAGGCGTAGAAGGTGATTTCGGTGTTGTCGACATGGTTGATGGTGGTCATGGTTCATCTCCTAGATACCGGACGAACCCCATGGGAGGGCGAGCGTCCCCGCGAGCCGCGATTATGAGCCGGTTTATCGAATATAATGCTTGGTGAGCTCCAGCCTACGTAAATACAGTATTCAAGATCGTCCACGGATTCCTCGCACGCGGCTCGCGAGGACGCTCGCCCTCCCATGGGGTTCGTCCTCCCATCAGGCCATCACTTTGCTCGCCTCCACCGGCGCAAACCCGAGCCGGTAGAACTCGTTGGGATTGTTGAACAGCCAATCCGCCGCCACCTGCAGCGCCGCCTCTTCGTCCAGCCAACCGTCGTCCACCATCTCCGCCAGCGCGGCGGCGATGTTGTCGCGGGCGATGGCGAGGTGGGCGACCGAATATTCGATGCAGTCGTAATGGTCGCCGCCGTAGCCGTGGATCTTGCTGTGCGGCATGACGGTGAGCGCGTCGGCCAGCACCCGCCGGCTGTAGCGCGGGTCGATGATGTGCAGCCAGCAACAGTCCAGCACCACGTTGGGGTAGGCTTTGCCCAGGTACAGCCACTCGCCGGCATACGGCCAGTTGCCGTGGAAGAGGGAGAAGCGGATGTCCTTGTACATCTCCAGCACGGGCGTCAATTGGATCGCGTTGGTTTTCACAATGTCGTTGTAGTTGCCGGCCATCGCCCCGGTGTGGATCTGCACGGGCAGATCCATCTCGCGCGCCATGCGCAGGAACTGGTGGAAGAGGAAGTCGTCCAGCGGCTTCGCCTCCGGCCAGCCGAGCACCCGCCGCGGGTCCGCCATTATAAAGTTGAACTGTCGCTCCGCCTCCGCGCGCGAGGGATTGTCATACGCCAGTGTGCGCTCATACGCCGCCTGGTCCTTCATCGCCACCGCGCCCAGCGCTTTCGCCTTCTCGAATTGCTCGCGGCAGACGGCCAGGTAATCATCCAGCGAGGTAGCCGTGCGGCCACTGCGGGCGGCGTGGGTGTGCACGTCGCCGGCGCTGCGCACGCCGGTGTGATACATGGGCAGCACGATCACCGGCCGGTCATACGGCTGCAGCGTATAATTGCCTTGCACCAGGTCGAAGAACAGCGAATTCGTGCCGCGGGGGAGGGAGACGATGCGGCATTGCATGCCATGTTTCTTCAGCAGCTCCCCGTAGTGCTCCGGGTCCGACAGGTCGAGCAGCCGGCCGTTCATGCCCTGCAGCGCTTCCAGCGTCACTTGCTCGACGCCGTAGAACTCGCGCAACACCCACTTTGCCACGTGCGCGTAGCTGGTGTGCTCCGTGCGCTTCCACAGCGGTTCGAAAACCGGCCACTTGCGCTCGGTAGGCACCTCCGGATCGTTGAGCATGGCGAACTCCGCCTCGCCGCCCGCCGACGCCAGGTCGGTCTGCAGGTAGCCCTGGACCATAACCTGGATCGCCTCGCCGTATTGCGGGTAATACGCCGGCCCGGCGGTGTGCTCGTGCGTATTGATGACCGGCAGCGTCTCGATGCACGCACGCAGGTTGTGGTAGATATCTCGTCGTATCATCATGCCCTCAATTCGAGCACAGATACTTGCCCGCGATTCTAATAACGGCCAGGTTTCCCCTGGATGGCAAGTAGACTTCTCCCGGTGCGTTCGTCACGATAGGGGACGGCAGGATGCCTGACTGAACGCCTTGCTCAATTTCGATCTTCCGGCGTGCCGGAAACGTCGCGTCGTCCCGCGGCGCAATATCGGCATAGAAGAGATATGTATAGGTCGTGCCTTCGGGTTGGTCGAAAGGCTCCTTCTCCGCATACGTGCTGACCCAAGCCGGTTGCGACGGGCAGGTGGCAATCAGATGCGAGGCCTCGCGGAACCGGTGACCTATCTTGATGATCATGAATAAGCCTGCTCCGACGAACAACAGCGAAAAGACGAGATTGATCAAACGGGTCCTGCCTGCCGGCAGCCAGATACGCAGCCGCACAAACCATTCGACCACGAAAATCCATGCGGTACCCAGGATCAATGATAGCATGCCGAACGCCATCCCGCGCAGCGCCGTGGGCCAGAACACGTTGGATATGCCTAACACGGTGGACCTCCTTTCCATCCAGGGCTATACGGCAAATACTTCCCCCTTGCCTTCGCCATTCCTGCCGGGCAAGCGGAAAATGAAGTTGCGCCGGGTTGCTGGAATACGCTGATTACCCAACCAGGAGGACGTGAGCGCCAAGGCGCATCCCCCCAGGGCGGGCGGTTGCATGGTACAATAGCACAAGCCTTTCTGCAGGAGCGACCCCTATGTTCAAACGGATTCGCCTGAAGAGCATGCTCTGGATTGCCGTGCCGCTGGTGGTGCTCGTGATCGCCTGGTTGGTCATCAGCGCCCTCGATCGTCCCCACGTTTTTCGCCTTGTCGCGCATTATTCGGCCGGGGAGATGCCGCCGGCCAATGCTCCGAGGCTCCACGGGTCAGCGACCTCCGAGTACCGGAAGTATCTGGATGAAGGCCCGCCCGCCACCTTCTCCGAGACCGGCCTCTTCGTCTACGAAACGGGGGGCGATCCCGTGCATTGCGACCAGGAGGATGCCATCGTCGCCAAGCGCGATTGGCAGGGACGCCGGCAGTGGGCAGTGACACTGCCGAAAAGCGCTGTTCACCGTTTTGCCGTCTCGCCTGACGGGCACTACCTGGTCGCGATCCATACCGGCGCGCCGGTCGAAATGTGGAAGGACGGCAAATCCCGTTGGAAGTGGCAGCCGCCCGGCCTGGCGGCGAAGGACCAGTTCCGCGTGACGAACGACGGACGCCTGTTCGCCTGGACGAACGGCCGATTGTCCATCGTGCAGGATGGTCAACTGCTCGCCAGTCACCCGCACCTGCCGCTGGAGGATATGCGGTACGAGTCACTCACGCAACTTCAATTAACGCCCGATGGCTCGGCGCTGGTCGGCCTTATTCATCCCCGCTCGCCCGGAGACGACGATTTCGCCTACTATTTCGGCGAAACGCCGACGTTGATCTACCAGGCGCTCACCATCAAGGGCCGGAAAATCGTGCCGGTTACCAAATACCGGACGCCCTTCCCCTATCGGTATGATGTCCTCTGGTTTCTGCTGGCTGACGGCAGCGTGCTGACGGAGCGCGGCACGATGTATCTTCCCGATGGTTCGACCAGCGATACCGGGGGCTGGGGGGTAGTCCGTCCTGGCGGCAAGAAGTCCGCAGTGCTCTGGCGCGGGAACTGGGAGATCCTCTCCCGGCGGACGCCGCGCGGGCCGCGCTTCCGACTGCTCGATACGCGGACTCTGCGCAGCAAAAAGTTCACACTGACGTTTGACCAGCAGCGGCCGTTCGGCGATATCGTGCCGTCAAGCGACGGCCGGTATGTCCTGACCTACGGACCGGCGAGCACCTTCCCGCCGACGATAGGCGGTAAGCTGGCTCGCGCGCTGGCGGCGAAGCAAATCCTGACCGGCCCGCTCACGCAATGGTTCACCCGCGACATACGCTTCGACCTCTGTGACCTGGACGGGCAAGTGCTCACCTCGGTCAACGCCTTCACCACCGCCGGCGGACGGCGCTACGGTGCATTGAAATACACCCTCTCTCCCGATGCCCGTCACCTGGTGGAGCTGAGTATGCGTGACGATGGCATGCGGGAATACCTGCATTTCGAACGATAAGATGGGAAAGGCAGCGGGGCATGGTATCGAATACCATGCCCCGCTGCGTGTTCTGAGAGATTCAGGCGTTTACCGTTCCGACGCCGGAATATGGATCGCGCAGAACGCGGTGAGGCCGAAGCCGGAGGCGGTCATGCCCTTGGGGCGGATGGCGTCGGCGGCGTGGCCGTTGATGTTGACGTAGAGTGTGCTGCCGTCGGCGCTGATCTTCACGCCGTAGGTGCCGCCCGGCACGTAGTTGTACAGCGTCTCCATCGGCTCGCGCAGGAAGGCGAGCACTTTGCGCTGCTTCTTCGCGATGTTGTATTGGATGATCGGAGCGCCGGTGCCGACCGCGGTGCCGTGGGAGCCGGGCATGTAATACACGTATTTCTGGTCGGGCGAGAGCACGCAGACGGTGGTGTAGTCGCCCTTCACCAGGAAATTCACGCCGAGCAGCTCGAGCTTGTCTTTGGCCGGGGCGAAGCGGAAGAGCTGGTTGGTGCCCATGGAGATGCCGTAAATCCAGCCGTCCTTCGCTTCGTCGGTGGAGCAGCGCATGCCGCTGCCGTCTTCCGTGCCCAGGGAGGATTTCATCGGCGTGACGGTCTTCGTCTTCAGGTCGGCCTTCCAGATGCTGCCCTTCCCGTTGAAATAGGCATTGCCGTCGCGGTCCATGCAGAAGTTGCGGTTGAAGGTGACCGAGCCCGCCGGCGCCTTGAACAGTTCCTGTTTGGTGGTCAGGTCGAAAGCCCACAGGCCGTTGGGGCCGGTCTCCAGGTTGCACCACCAGATGTTCTTTTTCAGATCGATCATGGTGGTGGCGGTGCAGTGGCCGGCGGGCAGGTTGGCATATAGCGACGCCTGGCCGGTCTTCGGGTTATACTGGTAAATCTGGGCGCCGGGGATGGCATCCGACCATTTGAACCGGGGTTGATCAGCGGTGTTGCCGTCGTTCAGCGTGCCGGTGAAGTAGATGTTGCCGTCCGCGCCTTCGAGGATGCGGGCGTGCACCTTGGACCAGGTCGGCTCACCCTTGGTGCGCGGCACAATGGCGTTCAGATCGACGATCTGTTTCAGCACCTTCGTAGCCGGATCCCACTGGTAGATGTAAGCGTGCCCGCCGCCGCCGGCGTCGTCGCCGTGGTTGCCGATGCCGGAATACACCTTGCCGTCGCTGGCCAGGCAGATGTCGCCCCACGCCGACCAGCCGGTGCCGTTGATCGCCGCATCGGGCAGGTTGCCGTGAAAGGCCAGGTCCACCGTGGGGGCGGTCTTCGCCATCACGAAGGGCGCGCAGTCGGGCAGTTTGGACTCATCCACCACCGTCTGCGGGACCTTCAAAAACAGGTCGCTGGTAAAGGTGACCGTGCCGTTCTGCGCGCCTTTCAGCGGCGGTGGCCAGGCCGGGTCCTGCGCCCCCGCCGCCAGGGCGAGGAAGCCGGAAACGAGTAATGCGGAAAAGATCAGGAACGTCTGGAAGCTGCGCATCTCATAACCTCCCAAGTGGGTGTCAAACATCGTATTCGGTTTGACACCGCTCATATGTCAAACGATTCGACGGAACCTTGCTCACCCCTGCTATTATATCGTGTCATCATTTCCGATCTTTGCCCGTCGCCAGTTGCCATCGGCAAGCGTCGTGCCTATAATGTGCCGGGAGCATCATCACGGATGGGTAACAGACCGCGTTCCTCCATCGCCGCAGGAGCGGCGATCATCTTCGCGGGGACCCTGACCAGCCGCGTCATCGGGCTGGTGCGGGAAAACCTGCTCAACAACACGTTCCACGATCGTCTCGTGAAGGACGCCTTCGCCTCGGCGTTCCTCGTTCCGGACACGCTGTATTACCTGCTGGCGGGCGGCGCGTTGAGCGCCGCGTTCATCCCCGTGCTCACCGGCTACCTGCAGAAGGGGCAGCGCGAAGACGTCAACCGCGTGACCGGCGCCGTCGCCACGCTGCTGATGCTGGCGATGACCGTCGGGCTGCTGCTGGTGTTCATCTTCGCCCCCGGCGTCGTGCACCTGGTGGCGCACGATTACGTAGCAGGCACGCCCAAGTTCAACCTGACCGTCATCCTGGCGCGCGAGATGTGCGCGATGGTGATCTTCACCGTGCTCTCCGGCCTGCTCACCGGCTTGCTGCAGTCGGTGAACCACTTCCTGGCCACGGTGGTGGTGTGGAACACCTACTCGCTCGGCATCATCCTGGGCATCAGTGTGTTCAGCAAGCTGCCGGCGCCGTCGTGGGCGCCCGGCTGGCTGCACTGGGGGCACGGCACGCTGGGCATCCACGGCGCGGCGCTGGGCGTGCTGCTGGGCGCGGTGAGCCTGGTGGCGTTCCAACTGCCGGTGGTGCTGCGGCACGGCTTCCGTCTCTCGCCGGTGTGGGATTTACAGCATGAAGGCGTGCGCGAGGTGCTACGCCGGTTCGTGCCGGTGACGCTGGGGCTGGCTATCAGCCAGGTGAACCTGTTCGCCGCGCCGCAATCGCTGGCCACCTCGGTGGGGGACGGCGGCGTGATGGTCATCCGCAATGCCACGCGGCTGGTGCTGCTGCCGCTGGGGCTGTTCGGACTGGCCATCACCAATGCCGCCTTCCCGCGCATGTCGCAGCAGGCGAACCAGGGCGAGCGCGCGGCGTATATCGACATCGTCAACCAGTCGCTGCGCATGCTGCTGCTGCTGGTGCTGCCGGCGGCGGTGGCAATGATGGTGCTGGCCGAGCCGCTGATGGCGCTCATCGTCGGCGGATCCGAAGCCGGCATCACCGATGTGCGCGCCGCCGCCTTCACCATGTCGCTCTTCACGCTGGGCATCGTAGCGGTCAGCATCGTGCAGTTCGCCAACCGCGCCTTTTACGCGCTGCAGGACACGCTCACGCCGGTGATCGTGCAGGTGGCCGCCGCCGTCCTCAACATCGGGCTGGCATTGTGGCTGGTGCGGTATCGCCCGGTGCAATACGGCGGCGTGGCAATCGCCGCCAGCGTCACCCTCACCGCCGGCACGCTGGTGCTGCTGGATATCCTGCGCCGCCGGCTGGGCGGCCTGGGCGGGCGCCGCATCCTCATCTCCGGCGGAAAGATCCTTCTCGCCACCATCGCGTTGGGCGTGGTCACTTACTTCACCGCCCGCGCCATCGCCCCGCTCGCCCTCGCCGGCGGGCAGTCGGTGTCGCTGGCCCCCACCGTGCTCTGGCCCGCCCCTGATCTGCGGCATCCCGTCCCCGGCGGCCTGCTCGGGCACTCCCTGCGCCTGCGCCTGTTGATTCAGCTTGCCGTCTCCAGCCTGGCCGGCGCGCTCGCCTACGCCGGCGTGCTGTGGGCGCTGCGGTCGGAGGAGCTGTTCTCGCTGCTGGGCCGGTTAAGCGGCAGGTTTCGGCGGGGGCGGGCCGAACCTTAGCGAAAGAGAATGCCGTGCACAACTTAAAGCGACAACTATTGATCGGGAGCCTGATTGCCGGCGCCATTCACCTGTTGCTGGGACTGGGCACCTGGTGTGTGTTGCGTGTAATGCCGCCGCACATGCCGACGGCCGTCGGAACCTTCTTCGTCGACCTGACCTACCGTGCTCCCCGGATATTGGCGCAAGATTTCGGGCTGGCGGTGCTCATCCCGGTGATGGTGGTGTATAGTTTGCTGATCGGGTTAGGGACGACCATCATCATCATCGTGGTTAACGATTTCGGCGAGATCCGGCGGTGGCGGGTAGAGACGCCGCTCCCGGCACATCGCATCTTCAATGTCATCGTCGGTGCGCCGGCCATGTGGGCGGTGAGTATGGTGGGCTTGACCATCCTCTCCCTGGTTCTGTTCGGCCAGCTCACACCGGATTATTTCCATGTGCACAGTCACATCAATTATCCCGATCGGCAAACAAGGGTTGAGGCTCTTCACCTCTATCTCATGGAGCACCCCTCCTTTTCTGATGCCGAATACCACCTCACCGGCCATCCTGCCTGGCCGCGACCAAAGGCCTGGTCCTACCAGGTGGCGATGAAGATCCGCCCGGGGTGTCTCGACGAGCTGACGGCTGGCCACACTCCCGTGACGCGCACCGCGCTGGAACGGGCACACGCCGACCTGCTGCAGGTGGATGAACACAAGCCCCTCTCGCGCTGGTCCCCCTGGTCGCGCGTGCCGCATCTTGACATGCCAACCTGGCAACACACCTCACCGGCCGAATATTACCTGGACGGCGGCACCTGCCTGATTGTGCATCGGCGGGAGAGGATCGTCCTGTATGAGGATAGGAAGTGAGCTTATAGAGCAAGAGCAAGGTAAATCGGTTACAATGATCCCCGGAGGCAGCATCATGCGCGAGCACGGTTTCTGGGATTATACCACCCCCGGCGCCGGGGGGATGGAACAGTACGGGGTGGATGATTACCGTTGGCTGCTGGACGACATGGCGGAGGCGGGGATGAACTCGCTGCTGGTGATGGTGAAGTGGTTCACCACCGGCTACCGGTCGCGGCTGCCGTTCCTCGACCAGGCGGCGGATAACCCGGTGATCGCCTCCGACAACGAGCTGTTGCGCCAGGTGATCCGCGAGGCGCATCAGCGCGGGATTCTGGTGCGGCTGGGCGCGGTGGGCACCGCCTACGAGACGCGCTGGGTGGACGCGCCGCCGCTGTGGACGCATGAGCACGTCAGCGGCTACACCTTCCCACACCCGATCGGCTATTACGACGGGGACACGCCGGGTTTGCAGGAGCGCTGCGTCGAGATGTGCGCGGAGATCGTCGAGCTCTTCCCGCAGGCGGACGGGTTGATGGTGGAGCTGGAGTTCAGCGGGGTGGAGGCGCCCCACCGCATCGCGCTCTACAACGCCTGGGCAGCGGAGCACGGGTATCCGTCCTTCGAGCAGTTGGGCCACCCCATCAACCCGCGCGGGCTGGATGTGCCGGGCTGGCGGGATTATACCACCTCGCGGCGGCTGGACTGGCTGCGCGCCATCGAGCAGGCGGTGCGCGAGCGGGGTTTCGCCGGCTCGCTGTGCACCATCGCGGAGACCGGACGCACGGAGTTCACGCTGGCGCACGAGATGAACCTGGCCATGTTGCGCGAGCGCTGCCCGGACTGGTTCGCCATCACCTACGAATACGACAAGTGGGTGCACCGCTACGGCATGATGGACCTGAACGTGACCACGCCGAAAAGCTACGGCCTGCCCACCTGGTACCTGGCGCGCGGGGTGATGACCTGGGGCTGGCCGGACTGGCCGCTGCCCATCAGCCTGCCGGAAAGCTGGGCGATGGACGTGGCCGACGCGCGGCAGTTCCACCCCGACGGCCTGTGGTGGTTCGGCACCGGCGCCGTCGGCGAAGGCACCCACATGACGGAATCGCGACTGGCGCAATCCGGCTTCGCGGATGGGCGGGCGGCGCGGAGGGCGCTGCTGAAGCAGGCGGCGGGGCTGCGGGAGATGGGGTAGGCATTAGATTTACCGGATGAGTTCCGACAGCATGACCAGCAGCACCATCGCGCCGATAACCACAGTGACGATCGCTCCGGCGGAGAGAGAGCGGCGCATCGGTCGGCCGGGCTGTTCCTTTTCCCAGTAGGTATTCAACGCCTGGACCGCCGGAACGAGCGGCAAGATTGTGGAAAAGCTGAGAATCATCGAAAGAAAGGTCAGGGCAGCGATGTCGTTGCTGTCTCTGTTAACACGGTCGATGGTGTATCCGAATACGACCAGAATAGTATAAAGCATCGCGAAAAATGGTGGTCCGGCAATGCCGAGAGGCCAGGCATAATCTGCGCCGGCAAGGCGCTTTACATTGGAAAAAAAGCTCCACGAGAAGAGAGGAGCAAAGATCGTGCGTCCCAAGGGATTAATGTGCAACCCCAGCTCTATCTTCAACAGGTACCAGTTGCGGAAGAACCAGACGAATTGGTAGAGGGTTAAGGTGCAAAGGTTCAGCAGAATGAACTGCCAGACCGGCTGCGCGTTGGAATAAGGCAGCCGGTGTCCCGGGATGTAGAGCTGTTGCTGTGGAGGAGGCGGCGGCAGCGTATTGGGTTCCGGCTGGGGCGGAGATGCGACCAGTCCGTCAGAAAGGTTCTCGGTCTCCGCTTGCTGTTCATTCCTTGGCATTGCTCTATCCTCCGGACTGCGCTCTGGCTACCGGCCCGCCGATTGCCAGGATATTCGACAATGCCGGCTGTTTCTCCTTCGATGTGAGTGATACGCAAACCGGTATCGATTCCTCACGGAGCGACGTAATGCAGATGCTCAATGTCTGTGCTATCATGGTTGAGAGGAGACCGCATGAAAGCGTTTCGCGTTCCGGGCCTTGCCTGGTTGCTTATCCCGGGCATCATCTTTATCGCCGGACTGTTGTTCTTCGCAGGGTTCGGCTTGTTCTATGCGCCGGTGCCGGATGCTGATCGCCTGACATTCGGCCTGTCCATGCTCGCCGGCCTGCTCATCGTCGTCGGTGCCCTCCTCTTATCGACCTACCAGGTGAACGTTCATGACAACGGCGATGTCGAGTTGATCAGCCTGCTGGGCCGGAAGCGGCTGCCGGTCGGCACGTTCCGGCTGGTGGCGGATTGGGGGAGCGCGCTGCTGTTTTACCGTGGCGGAATGGCCCTGCTCCCCGCGCATCCGCTCCTCTTCCGCGAATTGCTGGACCTGGTTTACGTCCTCCGCCAGCAGAACCCTCGCTTCCTCATCCTGGGGATGTTCTTGCCGGCGATCTTTCGCACGACGCTATTCTGAAGCTTTTCGGAGTGCGGCGGCTCGACGCCGCTTTCATTGCGCGTAAGGCTTTCGTAATAGCATCACGGTGGGCCTTTCGTCCTGTTTACGCTGACGGCTTTATAGGTCCACCGTAATGGTATCCCGAAAGCCTTACGCACAATGAAAGCGGCGTCGAGCCGCCGCACTCCAAATCAGCGCTGCTCTTTCGGGCGGGGGCCGACATCGGATAAATCGAACGGCTCGAAGCCCAGGCCGAACGCCGGCGAGTCCTCCTGCAGCGTGAAGTCGCGCTTCGCGATATCCCCGCACTTCGGGTCGGCGACCAGGGAGTGGCGGTCGTAGCCGAGGGATTGCCACTGCGCGAAGGTATATTGCTCGCCGGTGCGGCGATCCTGGAAGGTGATCGGGCGGTCCTGCACGTCGTAGTAGAGGTTCAGATCGACGATCAGGTTCTTCGCGCTGAGCACGCCCGAGTAGCCACTGGTGATGGCGGGGGCGCCGTCGGTGATGATGACATTGCGCTCCAGCGTGAAGCCTTTATGCTCGGGATCGACGCGGCTGTGGGTCACCTGCGCGTCGCCGCCGAAGGCGAAGATGTTGTTGCGCACGATGTTCTCGCGGCCGTAGTGCTGGTGGAACACCTCGCCGTTGGTGCTGTAGGCGATGTTCTGCTCGATGAGGATGTGACTGGAGCCCTCGTCCGGGTAGATGCACCAGCCGCCGTAGTGCGTGCGCGTCACGTCGTGGATCAGGTTGCCGCGCAGCACGGTGCCGGGCTGCACGCCCAGCGTGTAGATGCCGCCCATGTCGGAGAGCATGCCCTGGCCGATGTCATGGATATGGTTCTTCTCGATCACGCAGTCGCGCGTGACGCTCTCCTGGTAGCCCCAGTTCCAACCGCAGGAGATGCCGGTATAGTAGAGATCGTAGATGTGGTTGTGACGGATGGCGAGCTGCGACGCGTGCATGGCGAGCACGCCCACCGCGCTGTGGAAGATGCGTCCGCCGGCGTGGATGACGTTGTCGCTGATGCGGCAGTTGCCGGTGCGGCGGAGGACGGGGCGGTTCGCATCCGAGCCGTTGATCTTCACCCCGCCGGCGCCCATGTCGTTGATGGTATTGCCGACCAGGCGGATGCCGTGGCAGGCGTCGGCGATCTCGATGCCGTACCAGCCCACGTGCTCGATGGTGCAGTCCTCAAAGGCGACCTGGCGGGCGCCCTCCAGGTAGATGACGCCGGGCACATCGGCCGCCGCTTGCGGCGCCGCCGCCTTGTTCCCGCGCGAGAAGATGCGGGGGGTACTGGCGCCGTGAATAAAAGAGGCGCCGTCGCTGGGGTCGGGGTGGCGCCAGTCGGTGTGGCGGAAGGTGATACCCTGGAAGCGGAGCATCTCCACGAAGAGGTTCTCTTCCGGCTTGCCGACCAGGCCGATCAATTGCAACAGCCGCGGGGCGTAGACTTCCGCCGTCTCCGGGTCCTCGTCCGGCAGCGGCAGGTAGTAGAGCTTCCCGTTCTCGCGGTCCAGGTACCACTCGCCAGGCTCGTCCAGCGCCTCGAAGACGTTGTCCAGGTAATAATCGGCCAGATCGCTGCCGTGCGCGCCGGAGAGCCGCATCATGCTGGGCCGCGCCATGGTCACCAGGCGCGTCTCGGGATCGAGCGCGGCGATGGTCGAGCGCTCCTCGACCCAGAAGTGAACGTAGACCACCTCCACATCGGTCAGGTTGGCGAAGGGTTGCACATCGCCTTCGGCGGCGATGAACAGTGTCTGCCCGCCCGGTCCCCAGCCGCCCTCGGACTCGCCCATACCCGGCGCCTCCGCCATGCGGAAGAGCCCCTGCTTCGGCAGTCGCGGCCGCATCGCCCGGCGGCCGTTGACGAAGAGGGAGCGGAAATGCCACGTACCCGCCTTGACCTCGGGCAGATCGACCACCCACGCCGTCCTCCCGTTGACCTGCTCCACCCGCCAGCCGCTGATGCGCTCTCCGCCGTCGAGGATCGGCGTCTCGTCCGGATAGGCCGCATATGTCACCGCCGCGGTGTCCCGCGGCTCGAAGACGACCGGCTCCCGTAGCGGATAGACCCCGCCGCGCAGCCACACGGTGAGCGGCGCCGCCAGTCCGCCGGCCGCATCGGGGTCCGGCTGCATGTAGGCCGGCTGCTTCAGCGCCCGGATCTTCCGCCGCGCGCCATCCAGGCTAGCCAGCGGCCCGTCGGTGTTCTCGGCATTGGGCTCCGCAAACCGCCCTGACCAGGCATCGTTGCCCAGGGGGGAGATGAAGAGGTCGTTTTTACTGAACATGGCAATCCCTTTCACGGGTGGGTGAACCTCCCCATCTTTCCGCGAGAAATTGCCAACTCCTGCAGGACTTTGCGTCCTCCGCGTCCTTTGCGTGAAATAATCAATGTGGTGTTTCACGCAAAGGACGCCAAGGACGCAAAGGATTCATTCTGCCGTTATTCCGCCGATAAAATGCCGATATTCCGCCGATAATCGGTAGGCACGGTTTCGACGTGCCGTGCTGGTCATCTCCAGCCACCCCTCGGCCACCCAGGCTGCCAGCAGATCGCGCGCCGAGCGGTCTGACAGCCCGAGGATGGCGGCCACGTCGGTTGCCGTGATGGTATCCTGCCGGGTGAACAACGCGAAGATCGTACGTGCGCGGCGATCGAGCCGGCGTAACACTTCCGGCTCGGCAGGCATGCCCTGGCGCGCGATAATCAGCGCCTCTTCCTCTGCCAGCGTGAAGACCCGAGCAACGAGCGCGGTGAAGTATGTCAGCCAGGGGGTGAGATCCGCTTGCGCTCGTCCACCGTAATAATTGCAATCCACATGCGCTGACAGTGCGTTGTAATACGCGTCGAGATCGCGTGCATGATATTCTTCCAGCGAAAAGAACCCGTGCAGGCCGTATCCGCCGCGTTGCAGCAAAAAGGTCGCCAGCAGGCGTGCCGTGCGCCCGTTGCCGTCGTAAAACGGATGGATGGTCACAAATTGGTAATGCGCGAGGCCGGCAATAAGCGGCACCGGCAGGCCGTCAGTTACGGCCAGGTTTTGCCAACGGATGAAGCCGGCCATCAGTTCGGGCACGTCACGCGCTTCGGGAGGCAAATAGACCAGGGCGCCCGTCTGGGCATCGCGAATCGCATTCTGGCCATCCCGGTAAAGCGTCGGCTTGGCACGCGGGCCATACTCTACCAGGGCATGCAGCCGGCGGATCAGCTCTTCCGTCAGCGGCTGATGTTGTCCGGACCATTCCTCGATACGAGCCAAGGCGCGCCAGTAGTTCCGCACTTCCGCGACATCGCGGGCGCGCCCGTAAAATTGCACTTTCCGGCCGGCGACGACTTGCCGTGTTTCGTCGAGGGTCAGGCGATTGCCTTCGATGTAGGTGGAAAAATGTGTTGAGCGCAATCGCGCCTGTTCACGCAATCGCGATTCGACGGCCGGGGGAAGGTCGATCTGCGCCACGACCGCCCTGGCGGCCTCGATGCGCATGAGCGCCGATGCGACCTCCGGTGTAATGGTATACGATGGTTCCCAACCTTCAGACATCGTATGATTATACCATGACTGCCGATAAACTGCCGTTATTCTGCCGATAAACTTTTCTTTGCATCTTTGCGCCTTTGCGAGAAACAATACGTCGAATCGATGTTTCACGCAAAGACGCAAAGGCGCAAAGGGGATATTAATAGCCCAGGTTCCAGTTCGGCTCGATATTCGCCGCGTTCGTCTCCGAGACGTAGAAGTCCGTCTTCAGCAACTGGTGCAGCGAGGTGGGCACCAGCGGGGTGACGGGGCCGTGGAGGATGAGGCGGGTCATCAGGCGCTGCCAGGAAGAGAAGGTGCCCATGGTGGTGAGGGCGTTGACCTCCATGCGGAACTTGGCGCCCACCACTTCGGCGGGGCCGATGGTGAAGGCTTTGGGCGGCACATTGGCCGCGTCGCCGCTCATGCCGAAGCTGCCGTGCAGCGAGTTCTGCGCAATGGTGAAGGGGTGCAGGCTGACGATGCGCGGGCCGAGCGTCAGCCACTCGTCGACGCTGGGCGCCTGGAACTCCGGCGACTCCTCGGTGGCCGGCTCGATGAAGGCGACGTGGCCGACCCAGCCGGGGCCGGTGTAGATGGCGGAGGCGCCGCCCATGTCGGCGATCATCTTGCCGTAGCTCTTCAGGTTCTCGTTCGTCGGGCCGTGCATCTGCTCCAGCGGCGGGCGCAGCTCAGGGGCGATCTCGTTGTAGAGGTAGTTCATCGTCGAACGGAAGAAGCTGGGCGGATAGCTGGGTGGGGCGATGTTGCCGTCCTGATCGGCGTATTCATCCATGATGAACACGTGCAGGTTGCGGCAATTCACGCGGAACTGGTTGAGCATGTAGGCGACTTTTTTGTAGGTGTGCGCCGGGTTGGGCAGCACCAGTGTGCACGGCGTATTTTCGTCGTCCGACGCCTTGATGCGGCGGAACATGTCGGTCGCCCAGATCCACTCGACCATATCGTCCGGCACCACCTGCACGTTGAAGTCCGGGTTCCACCCTGGCTCGCGCTTGGCGATGTCTTCGCGCTTGATGTTACGCACGCGATCCAGCACCGCTTTGTCGCGGTACGGCACCCATTTTGACGGCTGAAAGTCGAAATTCGACATTGGTTTCCTCCTCGATTGGTTGCTCAGCTATCAATTCGGCGAAGGAGTGGGGAGTCCTTCCGCTCTTTTGTGAAAGGAGGCTGCCGGCCGGTGGGCGCCTGCCGGCAGCCAGCATGGCGTTTACTTGATCTCGAACTCGTAGGTGCGGCTCTCGTCTTCTTTGAGGGCGAGCTTGGCCGGGGTGCTGCCGGCCGGCACATCGATCACGAGGCGCACGCGCATCTCCGCTCCTGCCTTCAGATCCTGACCGATACTCCGGTTGCCAGTGGCGAAGAACATGTCCCGATAATGCAGCTCGGCGCCGTCGGTGTCGGTGATCAGCGGGGTGATGGTGTCCGAGCGCAGGAAGGACGCGGCGGCGGATTTATTCTTCATCAGCAGCGTGACGAACAGGTAGCGCTGCCCCTCCTCCATCTCCTCGTCTTCGAGGGGTTTATTGGAATAGCTGAAACCCTCCACCGTCATGTCGAACTCGGCATACGGATAGGCGGCGCCGACGGCGGCGGGCACGGTTTCCAGCGCGGTCGCGCCGGTCGGGTCGGCGGGATCGGCGATGGGGGCGGTCAGGCCGGCGATATTGCCTCTGAGGTCATAACGCAGGACGGGGCCGTCGCCTTCACTCGGCGGCAACACCATCAGCTTGGGCACGGTGCCTTTCGCCGGCACGATGATGGCGGTATACACCTCGATCTTCTGTTTGGGCTTCAGGTTGAGACCCACCGAGTTGTGCGATTCCGCGTCGCCCCAGTTCTGGATGAATTCGTGGTTCACATTCATGGCGTCTACCGCGGTGAAGCGCAGCGAATCATAGCGGACAAACTGCTCGGTTTGCGACGAGGGGTTCTGCACCGAGAAGTTCAGCAGCAGCAGTTTTTCGTCAGCTTTCGGCAGGTAGGTATAATCGCTGATCGTGACCTGCTTAGTGGTGAACGCAGCGCTCTTCAGCGTGAAATGGATGGGATTGCTCTTCACAATGGAGTAAACCGTGCCCAGTTGACCGTTGTCGCCGGCCAGCTGTGCGCCAGCCGACGCTGCGGGCATGGCGGGCGTGGCGGGTTTCGGCGCCGGCGCGGTGGAAGAGATCACCACTTTGTGCGCCTTCGCATCGTAGTTGGCGCTCCCGCCCAACAGCTTCATCAGCGCGACGGCATCGACATAGGCTTTCCCCTTTTGCTCGATCATCGGCACGGCGACGGTTTTTCCATTGACCACCACCGTGGTGGCGGCAAAACTCGCCAGGCCGGCAAGCAACAATAACGCAATAAGGCAGGAACGCAGCATGGTGATCCCCATTCGATAGTAATGATGCCGGCACTCTCGCCGGTCATCCGCTATATTTGCCGGCCAGCCGCCGAATTCCTGCACGGGGAGAAGCTCGGTCCTGGCTTGACACGTTAGCGCCCGTCTGTTACAACCCTATGGCATTATCGAAAGGGGCATAGATGGTTTCACAGCAATACCGGGCAGTGGTCTTTGACATGGACGGCGTGATGTTCGATTCGGAGCCGCTGCACATCAAGGCGTGGCAGGTGGTGCTGGGCGAACTGGGATATGAGTGCCCCTCTGAGATCGTCACGCCGTGCATCGGCATTCCGGATTACGAGAGTGCCATTGTGCTGCAAAACCATTTCCACACCCCGCTGTCGTCCGAGGAGCTGCTGGCGCGCAAGCGGGCAATTTACCCGGAGATGGCCGCCGCGGTGATTAGACCCTTTCCCGGCGTGACGGACGGATTGGCCAGGCTGAGCGCGCGCGTGCCCATTGCGCTGGCGACCTCCTGCAATATCCCCGAAACCGAGCTGCTGCTCGAGCGCACCGGGCTGCTGCCCTTCTTTCCGGTCCGCGTCACCGCCGAACTGGTCGAAAAACGCAAGCCCGCCCCCGATCCCTTCCTGAAAGCGATGCAGCTCATCGGCAGCCGGCCGGAGCAGACGCTGGCGGTGGAGGATTCCCCCACCGGCATCACCGCCGCCCGCGCCGCCGGCTGCACCGTGCTCGGCATCGCCAGCTCGCACACGCCGGAGCAGCTTGCCGATGCCCATGACATCTTCGCGACGACGGGGGAGGCGTTGGGGTGGATGCTGGAGCGAGTGTAGCGGTTCCGCTCTTCGCGTCCTGCGATCTGTGCGCCGACGTCGTGTCGGCGCCGATGATTTGGTGAGCTTACCTTCCCCGGGGTGGCTTCCGTGCCACCCCGGGCTATTGACTGCCAGCCCTTCAGGCTGGGGATTCCGCATCCATGCGGAATGGTCTGACTTGGTCGGCTGACCTGCTTGGCAGGCGCGGGACGCCTGCGATCCCAGGGTTAGACCGTATATACCTCAAACGGCTCCAGCCGCATTGTTTTACCCTCAAATGTCGCCTCAAACGGTGCTGTTCCGATGTTCAGCAGCATGCGGCTGACTTTGCCGTCCTTCTCCCAGGCGGTGCAGCGGATGTCGGTGGCGTCGACGGGGAGATCCAGGAGGCGGGGGAGGTCCGCCGGGGTGCCGGTCGGGCACCAGGAGAGGTTGGCGGGGAGGATGACGTCGGTGGTTTGGGCCAGGGCGGGGGCTTTGCCGGCGAGGAGGACGGTGATGCCTTGCGCCTGCAGCGATTTGAGGGTGTCAAGCGTTTCCGCTTTCAGCACGGTGCAGGAGGGGATGACGAGGTGGGTGTAGCGGGCGCGGCCGAGGACGGCTTCGCCGTTGTGCACAGTCAGGTCGCACAGGTCGCCTTCGTCGATGAAGTGGGTGCCCACCTGGCGGTCCAGGCAGTCGGCGAGGAGCGTGAACAGCTCATGGCGGAGGCCGCCGGTGTTGTCGGCCTGGCCTTCCTGGCGGACGGCGTTGAAGCTGCGGATGGGCCAGAGGATGGCGACGGGGGCGAGCTGCCGCGCGTCGTGGGTCACCTGCTGGATCTCCGCCAGCTTGCGGCGCACGTCGTGCATGCCGTCCCAGAGCACGCCGTCCGGGCCGTAATCGGGGAGCTCGTAATCGCGGGCGCCGCGGGTGGAGAGGAAGGCGCAGTGGATGATGTTGGCGGTGACGCCCATCACGTTCTGCCAGAGGAAGATTTTACCGATCTCTTCGGCGGTCATGTGCTGGCAGGCGTGGCCGGTTTCCGTCATCACGCCCGCCTTGTTGCGCTGCTGGGCGATAGCGGTGGCGCAGGTGACGCCTACGCTCAGCACCGGGTGGCGGCGGTCGCCGAGGGCGGGGATGATGATGTCGATGCCGGCCAGGTCCATCTCCTTCATCACCGGCAGCATGTTGCCCACGCAGAGCGCCTGCTCGACGGGATCGTCCTCGGGGCTGACGTGGCCGGTGAACTTGATGCCGTTGGCGCGGCACCACTCCGCCACCGGCCGCATCCAGGCGTCGAGGAAGCGCTGGGCGAGATAGTCGCGGTAATGCAGCCGCGCCAGCACCGCCGCCGGCGCCATGGACGCGCTGAACAGGTAGTGCAGCTTGGGGCGCAGGTCGTAACCCATGTCGCGCTGGAAATCCTCCAGCAGCCCTTCGGTGTAGGGGTTCGGGTCATACATCTTCGGCTCGTCGGTGAAGATCGCCTCGATGGTGCTGCCGAACAGGTCGCCGACGTATTTCTTATACTGCTCGTGGGTGCATTCCAGGTAGAGCTGCGTCGCGCGCGGGTTGAGGGAGTCGATGAACTCGCCGTTGTAGATGCTCCAGTCGGCGAAGGCGGCCTTGCGCGCGACGAAGGCCATCAGCTTCATGCCGGCGGAGATGGGCGGCACGGTGACGGCGAATTCGGGATCGACGGCGTCGCAGCGGGTGAAGTTGTAGAGGGGTGTCTCCGGATAGAAGAAGCGGGAGTCCCAGCCTTCGTAGAGCGACCACTTGCGGCGGATGACGCCCACGCGGCTGGTCAGGTCCCGCACTTCACCGGTCTCCTCGTTCACCAGCCCGCACCAGAGGAGCTTGCCGACCGGGAAATAAAAGATCGTCTTATCGTCCATCGCGTTGGGATCATACACGAACTGCTGGATGCCGCGCGCTGCCAGCTCCGGGTATTCCGCCGTCAGCCGCCCGCCCGCGTTGCCGCTGGGCCACGGGTCCTCGTCATACAGCCAGATCTGCACGCCCAGCTCTTTCGCGCGGCGGCAGGTCTTTTCCACCAGCTCAAACCACTCGGTGCTGCCGTAGGGCACGAGCAGCCCGTGGCGGGGGTGGATCGAGAGCGCCATCACGTTGTCCGCGGCGGCGAAGGCCTGCAGGTTGCGCTCGATGGTGTCCCAGTCGCAGCGATCGTTGAAGAGCCAGAAATAGCCGGCGCCTTTGCGGTGAAAGACGGGGGCGGCGGTTGCGTCAGACATGGGTGAACTCCTTCGGGATGATTGCGGGGTTGGTAATACGACGCGAAGGAGGAGGAACCTTCTGCGATCGAGGGAGCCCTCCCGATCGTTTCTGGTAAGGACTACTATCTACTACTTGCGCTGATAAGCGGCGATAAAATCGTCGTGTGAGATACCTGCTTGAGAACAAATAGTCCGCAGTGTCGATCCTTTTATCGTGGGGTGGTTCGGCATAGTGAGGGGTGTCCGGGTACCATCGGCATTTTCTCGAATAAGAGCAATATGCTCTCGCTCGCGGACAATGCGGAATCCCAAACGCTCCAACGCATCGAGAACGCGGGCTTTCGGGGCATCAATCGGAAACTTGGGCATTAGACCGCTACCTGCGCTTCAGCAATGAACGCTTCCAAAACCGGTGACTCCGTCTCCAGCACTTCAGAGCCGAAAGTTTCGATATGAAAACGAATAGCGGATTTCAGGTCGGCGACAGCTTCATCAAATGAATCGCCTTCACCGATTACTACACCTTCGATTCCCAGCGGATAAGCCACATAGCCGTCGGGATGTTTTTCAACAACGAGCTTCAGATCTTTCATAGACACCTCACTTAGAGTATACCATGCAGATGAACAATTATTGTATACCCAATCTAGCCTGGAAATGTAGAAGGGTGAAAGGAATTCTTCCTTCCTCCCTTCCGATACTCTATTCTCCCAACGCTTTATTTCGTGATAAAACCGACTACCTGCACGTCGCCGGGCATTACGCGGACGGTGACTTCGCCTTTGGTTAACTTCAGGTCGCGCGGGCCGGTGTATTCGCGGACGGACTTGACGGGCAAGGCGGTGCGCAGGGTCACGTCGTAGTAGGCGGTGCGATCGACACGGGCGATGCCGGTCTGGGTTTTATCGACGCCGTGATTGTTCATCAGCATGACCAGCCAGCCGTCTTTGGTGCGGTTGAGCTGGTAGGCGATCTCGCCTAGCGGGCGCTGGCCGTTGACCAGCACCTTGACGGGTAGCAGGCTCTCGGTCACGGCGGTCATCAGGTAGGGCAGCGACGGGTGGGCTTTCTCATCTTCGCCCATCATACCGGGGATGGCGGTGAGGATGACCGCGCCCTTGCCAACCTGGTTGCGGGTGATGATCGGCACGCCGTTGTCGCCGGTGGCGAGCACCGCGGTCTTTTTGGCCGTCAGCATGGGAATGACCTGGTAGGGCGTGCAGGGTTGCGCCGTGCCGCCTTTCGGGGTCCAGGTTGTGCAGGTGCGCGCGGGCATGCGGGTGTACCCGACGCCGGCCAGGCTCTGCGGCAGCCGACCGAAGGCCGCATTGACGTTCACCACCAGCGTGCCGCCGGCACGGACGTATTTCTCCAGCGCCTTGCCGTTGGCGCCGGTGAGATCGACGTCGCCGGCCGCCCAGACGATGGGATAGTTGTTGACCGCGCCGATGCGCGCCGGGCGGTCGACCAGCACGTCGAAGATATTGCCGTAGGTGCCGTCAGCCAGGCTCTGGCGGTCGGGCTCGATGGGCTCGCTGGCCTGCTTGTCCGCCGGGTACCAGGCGACGTTGAACAGCTCGCGCAGCTCGCGATCATTCCCGTTCTCGCGGAACTTGTCGAAGGGCATGCAACTGTTGCTCACCTGCTCGTACCCGTGGCCGTAGCTCAGCAGGAAGGCGACGGGCGTGTAGGGTTCGCCGCGGTCGGGCAGGCGATCGACGAAGGCCTGGAAATCCTCCGTCGCGCGGCCGAAGGGGGAGAGCTGCACCGGGTGCTCCCCGGGGCCGGGTTTGAACCACTGGTTGCCCAACCCCTGCTCCCAGAAGATTGCCGAGGCGCCGCCCAGGTAGTTGAGGTAGTAAAACTTGCGGTACCAGGCGATGCTGACCCCATCGGTGATGGCGTATTTGCTATGGTACCATGCGGGCGCGCCACGGGACACCACCGGGTTCTGTGTGAAGTAGTTGCAGCAGTCGCCGAAGTTGCCGCTGGCATAATTCAGCCAGCGGGCGCCATACTGGCGGGCGGCGCCGCGCTCGAAGGCGATACGCATGGGGGCGTGCGAATTGGTGGCATCCAGCTCATACCCGACGGTCTGGCAGCCGGCCTCGTGGAACATATGGGCGAAGGCGATGCTGTCCACCGATAGGCAGGAGATGCTTTTGCTCATGAAGCTTTCCGGGACCGGCGTTTTGAAGAAGCCGGTCCACGCTTTCGCCTGGTCGGTCTTCCACCCCGCGATGCAGGCGTCGGCATACGCGCGGCGGGTCATGCCGTCGGTCATGGGCGGCATCTGCGGGCCGTTCATGGTGCCTAATGCCTCGCCGTGGATGAAGCCCATGAACTGGTCCTTGAACGGACCGGTCAGCGCGGCGTAGGTGGCAGGGCCGGTCTGATCGGGGTAGTTCGGGGCGGCATAATTCGTCATGATATAGAACGGCGTCTTTGTCCGCTCCAGCCACTGGCGGATGGGGGTGCCGGGCGCGAGATTTTCACTGCCCAGGCCGAAGCCCGGCATTAAACTGTCCCAGGCCATAATCGGCACCCGGGTATCCTTGAATTGTTCGCGGAACTTGTCGGCGATATCAGCCGGAGGTGAATATCTGAAAAACAAGTCGTACTTCGAAACGGTGTCCGGAGCATGCGCCGCCCACCAGTCCTTGTCGGCCGGATACATGCCTGCCCACATGGTGAAATCGCGTCCGCCCAGCGGCGGCCGTTTCCAGCCGGCGCCGGTCTTTATAACGGATTTCCAGCCGCCGGGATGCAGCGCAAAGGCGCTCTGGTAGGCGAAGGTGGGCTTCTCGCGACCATAGGGGGTGTAATCCTGGTCATCAGTAATGAGCACGGCGTCCACCTGCCGCCAGGCCTCTCCCGCCTTGTCGACGATCAGCCGCAGGGTGGCCGGGCCGGCCTGCAGCTCTCCCTCGACCGGCGCCCAGCAGAAGGAGAAGCCCCAGTAGAGCATGTATTCATCGTTCGGCGGCGCGACCGGCTGCATGCCCAGCTCGCCAGTGATCGTCTTGCCGCCCTGTTCCAGCTTCACGGTGAACGGCTCGGTCTGGGCGCGGAAGTCGTAGTAGCGCACCCAGATGCGGTAATTGCCCGCGCGCGGGATGACGAGGTTGCGGCTACATTCGGCCTTCGTCTCCTCTGCCGGTACGGCCATCGAGTTCCAGCCGCTCTCGCCGCCTTGCGAGAATTCCGGGGTAACGCCGGGGCCGGCACAGCCCCAGTTTCCGGTCGGCTTAGCGGTGCCCGTCCAGAAATAGCACCCGCCCTTCACGCCATCGAACCATTCCGGCTCCAGCCAGAGGTAGACGGGGGGCTGGGCGGCGAAGGCCAGCGAAGCGGAGAGCAGTATGAGCAGCAATAAAAGGTTACGGGACATAATGACCTTTCTACACCTCGCGCCGATTGAAATCGGGGCTGCGGGGCCTGCGGCCGGGCGTCCGCCTGCGCGGACGCATAAGTTTTATTGGGTGATGAAGCCAACCACCTGCACGTCGCCGGGCTGCACGCGCACGGTGACTTCGCCTTCCCTGTCCCAGGGCAGGTCACGCGGCTGGGTGTATTCGCGGACGGCTTTCAGCGGCAGGTTGGTGCGCAGGGTGACGTCCACGTAGGCCTTGCGATTGACGCGGGCGATGCCGGTTTGCGTTTTATCCACGCCGTGGTCGTTCACCAGCATGACCAGCCAGCCGTTCTTCGTGCGGTTGAGCTGGTACATCACCTCGCCTTGCGGCCGCTTGCCGTTCACCAGCACCTGCACGGGCAGCAGGTCTGCCGTCAGGCCGTTCATCAGGTAGACCTGCGCCGGGTGCGCCTTCTCGTCCAGGCCCATCATGCCGGGGATGGTGGTGAGGATGACGCGCCCGCGGCCGACGTCATTGCTGGTGATCAGCGGCGATCCGTCGGCGTCGGTGGCCAGTGCCTGCGCCTTGCCTTGCAACGCCACCTCCTCGACGGTGTAGGGCGTGCAGGCCAGGGTTTGCCCGCCGGCCGGCATCCAGCTCGATGCGGTATGCGACTTGCCGGCGAACTTCACGCCCAGCAGTGTTTCCGGCAGCGCTTTCGCGGTCTTCACATTCACCACCAGCGTACCGCCGCGCTGGACGTAATCGGCGATGGCCTGGCCGTTCTGGCCGGTCAGGTCGGGATTGCCCGCTGCCCACACAATCGGGTAATCGTCTATCGCGCTCATGCGATTCGGACGGTCGACCAGCACGTCGAAGATGTTGCCATACGTGCTGTCGATCATGCTCTGGCGGTCCGGGGCGATAGGTTCGCTGGCCTGCTTGTCCTGCGGGTACCAGGCGACGTTGAACAGCTCGCGCAGCTCGCGGTCGTTGTCGTCTTCGGTGAACTCGTTGAGCATTTTGCAGGTATAGGTAATCACCTCGAAGCTGTGCCCATAGCTCAGCAGGAAGGCGATGGGCGTATACGGCTCGCCGCGGTCGGGCAGGCGGTCGATGAAGGCCTGGAAATCCTCGGTGGCGCGGCCGAAGGGCGACAGTTGGATGGGGTGGGTGCCCGGGCCGGGCAGCAGCCACTGGTTGCTCAATCCCTGCTCCCAGTAAATCGCCGAGGCGCCCCCCAGGTAATTCAGGTAGTAGAACTTGCGGTACCAGGAGGCGCTGACGCCGTCGGTGATGGCATACTTGTTGGCATACCAGGCGCCGGCGCCGCGGGTGCCGATCGGGCTCTGGCTGAAGTAGTTGCAGGCATCGCCGAAGTTGGCGCTGGCATAGTTCAGCCACGCGCCGCCGTACTGGCGGGCGGCGCCGCGCTCGAAAGCGATGCGCATGGCGGTGTGCTCATTGGTGGCGTCGAGCTCGTAGCCGACCGTTCGGCAGCCGGCCTCATGCAGGGCGTGCGACAGCGAGATGCTGTCCACCGACAGGCAGGGGATGCTCAGCGAATAGATATTGTCATCCACCTTCGTTTTGAAGAAGCCGCTCCAGGCATTGGCCTGCTGCTGCTTCCACTGCTTGATGGCGGTGTCGACATACGCCTTGCGGTCGGTGTTCCCCGGTGCCGGCGGAGCTGACGGCCCGTTGATGGTGCCCAACGCTTCGCCGTGGATAAAGCCCATAAACTGGTCCTTCAGCGGGCCGGAGAGCGCGGCATAAGTGGCGGGGCCGGTCTGGTCGGTATACGCCGGATTGGCGTAGTTCGTCATCATGTAAAACGGGGTCTTCGTCTGTTCCAGCCACTGGCGGCCCGGGGCGTCCGGCGACAGGTTGGGCACCTCGCCCAGATACAGGCCGGGCAGCAGGTCCTTCCACGCCATGATAGGCACTTTCGTGTCCTTAAACTGTTGCTTGAACTTATCCGAGATGTCGGCCGGCGGTGACATTTCGAAATAGGTATCGTAGGGGGTGGTCTTCGCCAGGTCCCGCGTCTTCCACCAGTCCTTGTTGATGCTGATCGACGCCCACATGGAGAAATCGCGCCCGCCCACCGGCAGCCGTTTCCAGGTAGCGGCGCCGGCCTGCAGGCCGGCGTTGCGGCGGAAAGGCGCCGGTGCGGCGAGGGTGAAGGCGCTCTCATAAGTGAAGGGGGGCTTCTCGCGCGCCACCGGTGTGTAGGTCAGATCGTCGGTGATGAGCACGGCGTCCACCTGCCGCCAGGCCTGGCCGGGCTTGTCGATGATCAGGCGCAGGTTGGCGGTGCCGGCTTGCAGGTCGCCCTGCACCGACGCCCAGGCGAAGGCGAAGCCCCAGTAGAGTTCGTATTCATCGTTGGGTGAGACCACCGGCTGCAGGCCCATCTCGGCGGCGACAGCCTTGTTGCCTTGTTCCAGGCGCACGGTAAAGGGTTCGGTCTTGTCCCGGTGATCGTAATAGCGCACCCAGACGCGGTATTGCCCGGCGCGCGGGATGACCAGGTTGCGGTGACACTCGGCCTGTGTCTCGGTGGCGCCGACGGACATGGAATTCCAATAACTCTCGCCACCCTGTGAGAACTCGGCGGAGGCGCCCGGTCCGGCGACCGCCCAATGACCTTGCGGTTTCATGTTATCGAAACCGTAGTAATACCCGGTGGAGCCGGAGACGCCGTCAAACCATTCGGGTTCCAGCCAGATGTAAACGGGGGGTTGCTGCTGTGCCAGGGCCAACGGGGCCAGCGCCAGTGCCAGCAGGGTCAGGACGAAACCTCGGGACATGAGACTTCCCCTTTCACGGATACGAACCTGCAGAAATTGAGTTTGCCGTCCGGCGATGGGTTTCCTGTAAGGTGTTAGACACAGCTACCGGAAAATAGTCGCCAGGCGCCGGTGCGTACGGAAAAGGAACGAATACACGGCGGGGATAGCAGTCCCCTTCATTGAAAGGGCACACGCCATGCGCGTCGAAAAAGCAAAATGCGATCTTCGGTGTCTAATCCCACAACACCGGTGGAATGGGGAGGTCTCATGCGAGAAGTGTGCTGGATGGTCCGCGTGCTGTGCGTGCTGCTGGCGGCGCTGTGCCTGCCGTTGACGGTATGCGCGTTGACGCCGAGTGAAGAGGCGGATGCCTGCGTGACCCAGTTGAAGGACGCGGATGCCGCCGTGCGGGCGAAGGCCGCCGCGCGCCTGGGCGAGCTGAAGCTCACGCGCACCATTACGCCGCTGGGCGCGGCGCTTACCGATACCGAAGCCGACGTGCGCGTCGCCATCCTGAAAGCGTTGGCCGCCATCGCCGACGCGAGCGCCGTCAATGCCATCGCCACCGTGCGCAAGGACCCCGAGGTCAGGGTGCGGCTGGAGATGGTGCGGGCGTTGGGCGCCATCAAAAATAACATGTGCATCTCCTGGCTGAAGACGGCGCTGAAATCCGACCAGGATGCCGGCGTGCGCCGCGAGGCGGTGCTGGCGCTGGCGGTGTTCCAGAGCGCGGTGGCCATCGAGCCGCTGGCGCTGGCCAGCGCGGATGCCGATCCGGGCGTGCGCCGCGAGGCGATGAAGGCGCTGGGCGGCATCAAGGACCAGCGCGTGGTCTCGCCCCTCGCGCAGAGCCTCGTTGATGCCAAGTCATTCACCACGGTGTTCGTCCCTAAGTTGAAAAGCCAGTCCGTCATCGTGATGAAGACGAAGACGGCGGCCGATATCCTGCTGATCGGCGAGCTGAAGCCCACCGACGTGGTGCGCGGTCGCGATGAAGATGCCGACGTGCGCCGCGAGGCAGTGAACGCGCTGCGGGCCTGCGGGCAGGACGGGGCAGCCGACGTGTTGGCCGCCGCCTTCAAGGATGCGGAGCCGGCGGTGCGCAAGGATGCGCTGCTGGCGCTGGTGGCGCTGAACGCGCCGGGCATGGAGACGCTGCTGCCGGCCGCGCTGAAATCCGACCTGGACGCCGGCGTGCGCCGGGAAGCGCTGCTGGCGCTGAAGGCGAAGAAGGAAAAGACCGTCGCGGATATCCCGCCGTTCAGCGGGGCGCTGGCGAAGGATGCCGAGCCGGGGAACCGCCGCGAAGCGGTGGCCGCGCTGGCGACCTTCGGCAAGGCGCCGGAGATCGTGCCGCCGCTGACCGCCGCGTTGAAGGATGAGGACGTGGAGGTGCGCCGAGGCGCGCTGCTGACACTGAAGCCGTTCCGCGAGCCGAAGCTGGTGCCGCCGTTCACCGCGCTGCTGCAGGATACCGACGTGGGCATCCGCCGCGAGACGGTGAACGCGCTGGCGCTGATCGGCGACGTGAAGGGCACGCTGCCGCAAGTGACCCCGCCGCTGATCGCCGCATTGAAAGACACCGATGCCGAGGTGCGCCGCACGGCCATGCGCACACTGGCGCTGCAGAAGGATCCGCGGCTGGTGCCGGCGCTGGCGCCGCTGCTGCAGGACCCGGATACCGGCATCCGCCGCGAGACGACGGCGGCGCTGGCGGCCATCACCCACCCGGCCACCGCGGAACCGCTGCTGGGCGCGCTGAAGGATGCGGACGTGGAGGTGCGCCGGGGCGCGCTGATTGCATTGAAGCCGCTGCGGGACGCCCGCCTGCTGGAGGCGCTGCCCGCGCTGCAGAAGGACGGGGACGCCGGCATCCGCAAGGAAGCGGTACTTGCCCGCGTCATGCTTGCCCGCGACGGGCAGACGGAATTTTTCCTCATCTCGCTGGCCGACGCCGACCCCAACGTGCGCGCGGAGGCGGCAAAGGCATTGACCCCGCTGAAGGACGCGAAGGCGTATGACGACCTGGTGGTGCACCTGACCGACGCGGTGCCGGCGGTGCGGGTGGAGAGCGCCCGCGCACTGGCACAGTTAAAGGATAAGCGGGCGGTGGACCCGCTGGTGAAGCTGCTCTCCGACGCCGACATCGCCACCCACCGCGAGGCGGCGAAGTCGCTGGGCATCATCGGCGACCCGCGCGCGGTGGACTCGCTGATCCGCTCGCTGCGCGACGCCGACGTGGGCATGCGGCTGGAAGCGATCGCCGCGCTGGCGCAGTTGGGCTCGGCCGCGGTGCCGCCGCTGCTGGACACTCTGTGGCTGGAGGTCGACACCACGCAGGTGAAGATCATCAACGCGCTGGCGACCATCAAGGACCCGGCGGCGATCCCCGATCTGAAAAAGGCGATGCGCTCGGCTACGCCGGACGTGCGGCTGGCGGCTATCGACGCGCTGACGGCCATCGGCGCGCCGGCGAACGAGGCCTTGTTGAGCGCCTTGAAGCATGACGATGCCGGCATGCGCGCCCGCGCGGTGGCCTCGCTCGGCAAGCTGAAGGACAAGGCGTCAGTGGAGCCGCTGGCGCCGATGCTGAAGGATGCGGACCCCACCGTGCGGTCGGCGACGATTGATGCACTGGAGGCGATCGGCCTGCCCTCGCAAAAGGTGCTGATCGGCGCACTGAAGCTGGATGATCCCGCGCTGCGCGCCAACGCCGTGCAGGCCCTAGGTGTCATCGCCAACCCGAACGCAGTAGATGCCCTCCTCGAGGCATTGAAGGACGCCGACCCGCGCCCGCGGACGGAAGCCGTCAAAGCGCTGGCGGGCATTAAGGACGGGCGCTGCCTGCCGGCGGTGATCGGCGCGCTGAAGGATGCCCAACCGGCCGTGCGCGCGACCGCGGTGTCGCTGCTGACGGGCTTTGCGAAGGACGCGACGGCGGTGGATGCGCTGATCGGCGCGCTGAAGGACGGCGACGGCAGCGTGCGCGCGGAGGCGGTGAAGGCGTTGGCGGCGATTCCCGACGCCCGCCGGCTGGATCCGCTGCTGGCCGCATTGAAGGACGGCGACGGGCGGGTGCGTAAAGAGGCGATCATTGCGCTGCGCGGGATCAAAGACCCGCAGGTGGTGCCCGCGTTGATCCCGGTGCTGAAAGACGGCGACGGCAACGTGCGCCCGGAGGCGGCCCGCGCGTTGGCCGCGCTGGGCGACAAACAGGCGGTGGACGGCCTGCTGGCCGCGCTGGACACCAGCGATGCGCCCATGCGCATCGAAGCCGCGCGCGCCCTCGCCGCGCTGAAAGACCCGCGCGCCGTGCCGTCGCTGGTGAAGACGCTGAAGCACGACAACGCGGATGTGCGCAAGGAATCCGCGCTGGCGCTGGCCGCCTTCACCGACCCGCAGGCAGTGGAGCCGTTGCTGGAGCTGCTTGACCCCACCCAGCCGTGGGCGGTGCGTAAAGCGGCGGTTTCCGCCCTTGGGCAACCGCGCTACGCCGCCGACGTGCTGAAGCCGCTGACCGAGGCATTAAGCGACGATTACGCCGCGGTGCGCGCGGAGGTGGCGCTGTCGCTGGGCAAGCTGGGCACGCCGAAGGCGGTGGACCCGCTGCTGGCGGCATTGAACGACCGTGACGGCGACGTGCGCCGCTCGGTGGCCTGCTCGCTGGGCGTGCTGAAGGACGACCGCGCGGAGGACGCCCTCCTCGACGGCCTGAAGGCGCGCAACGTGGAGATGATCGCCGGCGCCTACGCCTACTTCATCCGCCGCGGCAAGGACGACGCGTTGCCGTTGCTGACCGACGCCTTGAGCAAATACAACAACACGGAGGTGGCGCTGGCCTTCCTGTACAGCGGCAACCCGGTGCTGGCCGACGCGGTGAAAGCGTGGGCGGTGGCGGAGAAGCACGAGGACCTGCTGACCCAGCCGGCGGTGTCCGGCAGCCCGAAGTGGGGGAAGTAACAGGCCAGGGTAGTTTGTAGTAGCGCCGTCAGGCGCGTGCCCGTTCACGAACCGAAAGCTCGTGATCAACTAAGGAGAAAACCTTCCTCTTTAGTTCGATCACGAGCTTTCGGTTCGTGAACGGGCACGCGCCTGACGGCGCTACTACGAACTACCCTGGCCTGTTATAATGTAGCAAGGAGACACCTGCCCAGGAGGTTGCCGTGCGACTCGTGCTGCCGCTGTTCCTTCTTTGCGCCCTCCTCTTTTTCCTGGTGCTGCCGGCTGCCGGGCAGCCGGGCGCGGGCGAAAACGCCGGCGTGCTGGTGACCGCGGCGTCGCCGGACGGTGCGCCGGTTGACGTCGCGTTGCGCGCGGCCTTCCGCGCTCCGGATGACTCTCGCGAGGCGACCAGCATCCGGCTGGGACCGGGGCGTTACCTGTTCCCGGAGATACCCGCCAATGCCAGCGAATTGTCGGTGATCGTCGACCGCAGCTACCCGCAGTCCGATTGTCGCCGCGCCTGGACCTTCACCGATATCCAACCCTTGCGCGAGTTGAGCATCACGGTGCCCGGCGACGCGCCGCTGGTGGTGACGATCGTCGACGATGGGGGCAAGCCGATCGCCAACGCGCCGGTGCGCGGCACGGTGCGGCTGACGGCGTGGGACGCGCCGTTCTGGGAAGAGGACAGCGTCAGGCAACACGGCACAACGAGCGACCAGCGCGTTACCGCCCGCACGGATGCCGACGGGAGGGTGGCGCTGGGGCGCTTTTCGCCCGGGTGTGAATACGAGCTCACCCTGGAAGCCAGCGGAAAAAGCGGCCCCACAATCAAGGGGGAGATCACTGAAGACGGCGCCGCGACGGTGACGCGCTATGCGGCAGCATGGACAGTGCGCCGGGTGACGCAGACGGTCTTCGGCGCGGATGGCAAGGCGGCGCCGAACGCGCAGGTCTTCGCGACCTATTGCTGGCACGGCGAGGGGAAGCTGCTCAGCGCGATGACCGATGACCAGGGCCGGGTGATCTGGGAGGGCCTGCCGCCGACGCGGGTGACGGTGTGGGGGCCGAAGGTTCCCGCCGGTTTCATTGCTCGTGACGCGACGGCGATGAACGAGCCCATGCCCGAGGCGATGCCCACCGGCGTGCGCTATGTGGATCTGCTCCTCGACATGGATGTCACGGAGCCGGTGGTGACACGCTGGCTGCTGTCGCCCGGGCCGAATTACGAACCCTGCGTCTTCCGCATGTCCCGCTTCGATCCCAAGGGCAAAGTGCCCACGCCTCGCATCGGCGGCACCTTCACCTCCGGGCGGAAGACGAGCGTGCTGGCCCTGGTGGAGACGAACCCGCCGCGGATCGCCTATTTTCGCGACCAGTACCTGCCCGCGCCTGAGCGGGACGAACGATATTCGCTGCACGTGCCTACCGTGCCTTGCGCCGTGCTGCATGGCCGCTTCGTGACGCCCGACGGCAAGCCGGCGCCGGGGGTGAGCCGGCTGGGCATCAAACTGCTGCAGTGCGACAATCCACCGCCGGATTTTGCCTTCGACGAGAAAACGAAGATGCCGCTATTCGCCACTTTGCTGCCCCGCGAGCAACCCGGCGGGCGCTTTGAGCTGGTCCTGCCCGCGCCTGGCACGTATCAACTGCTGGTGGACGCCTTTGACGAGAGCGTGCCGGCGGCGCCCACGCTGATCCTGAAGGTGGAACCGGGCGAGCGTGACATCACCATCACGCTGCCTTTGCCGCTGGTTACTGTGCCTGCCGGCGCCACGGTGCGCTGGCGCACGAAGACGGAGCCGAAGATCGAGCGTGTGCTGACCGCCGCCGCCCACACGCCGGCGATGCCCTTCTTCGCATCGGTGGATGAGATCGCGTCGCTGACCTACCCGGAGGACGCGACGACGGACGCGGTGTGGGAAGACGGCCGGCTCGCGCGCCGCGTGAAGGCGGGCGAAGGGGAGCAGGCGCCTCTCTTCACGCCGCTGCCGACCGTGCCGTCCGGGACGGAGGTGTACTGGCTGCGCCGCACAGCGCCACTGGAGTCGCGCTCGGTGATCGCGCAGGCCGGAGAGAAGCTGCCCCTCAAGCGTGAGGATCTGCTGGCCCTTTGGTTTCACCCGACGCCGGGCGAGATGGTGCTGTGGAACGGACAGACCGGCGCCGTGTCGCGATTGCCGCTGCGCACGGTCTGGCTGCAGCCGGGGGACCGTGAATTTTACGACGTTGAAGGCTTTCGCTTCACACCGCTGCTGCCGGGCGTCGGCGGCGGCGTCCTGTATGGCGGCACCCCCACGCGCTGCAACCTGTGGGCTGGCGACTACGCGGTGTTTCAGGCCAACCCGCCGGCCTTCCGCACCACCTTCACCGTTCCGCCTGACGGACCGGCAGAGATTCCGCTGGAGTTCAACCGGGAGAATTACGCTCCGCATCGCATCGATTATACGTCCCGGAACGGCAAGCTGGCCTTTCCGCCGGGAGATTACCGCGCCTGGGGTAAGCTGGGAACCCAGCCGCTGGTGCTCTTCGACACCGGCTACCAGTTCTCGCTGAACTGGCGGCCCGGCGATCCGGCGGGAGAAGTGTATAACATCCCGCTGGCCGCGCGCTCATTCTCACTGCAGTGGATCGGGGTGGGGGTCATCCGCAACCTGCAACTGGCGAAGCAGCAGATGCTGCCCGCGTGGTCGCCGGGGTGCGCGGTGACCGGCACGCTGCTGGACGAGCAGGGGAAACCGGCGCCGAACGAGCCGCTGCTTGTCAACGCCTCGCCCTCTGGTCAATTAGCTGATTCGCTCAAAGTGACCACCGATGCGCAGGGGCGCTTCACGGTGAAGGGTTTGCTCCCCGGGTGGTTTTATGCGCGGCGGGAAAAGACCGGCGAATCGTGGTGGGCCTTTCCGCTGCCGGACACCCCAATGACGAAGGTCACGCTGGCGCCCGGCGATCGGGAGACGCGCTGCACCTCCGGGTATCCGAATAATTTCAACGGCTGCTACTGGATCCCGCAGCACGGCGTCCCCGTTCCGCTGCCGAAGGACGGCAGCGGCTTTTCCTGCCGGAACCTGCCGTCCGGCCCCGGCACGCTGTGGGGGGTGGAGATCACCGGCGCTTCGCGCACGGCCCGTTATGCCAAACCGCCCGCGGAGGTGGTACTCGGCAAGCTGCCCGATATCGGTCCGTCGCTGGGCATCAGCCTGCCCTTCGACCCGCGGCGCGGTTTTCCCGACCGCATCTGCCTGAGTGGGAATGGGCTGCCGGGCGCCACCTATTTCCCGCGCTGGCAGGCCGTTCCCGGGCTCGGCCTGGTCGTGACCCAGCTCGATGCCGTCCTCCCCGACGATTATACCCTCACCGTGGAAACCACCGCCGGCGTGGTGAAGGGAACGGTGACGGTGACGGAATCCGGTGGGTATGTTGACCTGGATTTACCGTGATTGCGGAACTGATAGGAGATGTGGCGGCGCAAGGCGAATAACCGCACTTACTGATGACCACGTATCGCTGGGATGACGAGCTCGGGGTGTGGATGCCCACGGTGCTGCAGCGGGATGGGCTGCGGCTGCGCTGGGAACGGCTGCGCATTATCGCGCTGCGGGAGATGCGCTCCTTCATGCGGGGCACGCGCGCGCCGCTGGCGCTGCTCGTCTGCACGGCGCTGGCGGCGGCGGTGAACCTGGCGCTGATCTTTCTCTCGCCGATCATCCGCGCGGGCGGCGGCACGCCGGAGCAGATGGTGCAGGTGGGCAAAACCGCCTTTCACGGGCTGGTGCTGCTGGAGGCGGGGCTGGTGGTGCTGCTGATGCCGCTGTTGACCGCGGGGATGGTCGCCTGGGAATACGAGCGGCATACCATCGAGGGGCTGCTGCTGACGCGGCTCACCGGCATGGACATCGTGTCCGGCAAACTGATTGCCGCTACCGGCTTTCTCGCCGTCGCCCTCTGCTGCGTGGTGCCGGTGATCGCCACCACCGCACTGGTGGGCGGGGTGTCGCTGCCGGAGGTGGTGCTGACGCAGATGACGCTGCTCGCCATCGCCCTCTGCACGGGCGCCTTCGGGCTGTTCATGTCCGGCCGCTGCCGCGACGCCCGCGTGGCCGCCGTGCTGGCGCTGCTGCTGACGCTGATGTGCAGCGCCCTGCTGCCCATCCTGCCGTTCCTCGCCCGCGCGCTGACGAACCAGCCGTTCCTGGGACGGTTCGGCCTCACCCTCAAACGTTTGCGCTTCGGCAATATCATCGGCATCGTGATGCTCATCGCCGCCTCTTTGTTCCTGTTCTACGATGCTTTCGTGGGGCTGGCGTTCCTGGTGCTCTCCGCCGATCCGGTCTTCGGGCTGGCCGGGCTGGTGCTGGACGGCCGGCTGCCGTCCCAGCTCCAGTGGTTCTCCGAAAACTGGTGGATGTCGCTGCTCGCCGCCATTACCGCCATGCTGCTCTGCGCCCGCGTGCTGCTGCACGAGGCGGGCGCGCTGATTCGCGACCGGGAAATGCCGGATTAGAAGGTTGGAAGAATGGAAGGTTGGAAGAGTGGAGTGAGTAGTTAGTAGTGAGTAGTCTGGTGCAGTATGCTGGTTTGTGGAGGGCAGGATGCGATCAGGGTTCGATCTGTCGGCGCGCCCCATATTGTTGAAGGAGATGCGCTCGTTGATGCGGCACCGGCGGATGCCGGCAGTGCTGTTCGTCTGCACGGCGCTGGCAGTGGGGGTCGGCTTACTGCTGCTGGCGCTGGGGGTGTCCCACGGAATTATCCCTACCCCGGAGGACTCCGCACGGATCGGTCGCAATCTTTTTTGCTGGATGATGGTATTGGAGGCGCTGTTGGCGATGATACTGATGCCGGCATTGACCGGAGGGACGATTGCACGTGAATACCAACAGCAAACCATGGAGGCGTTATTATTAAGCCGTTTGCCCATTCGGAGTATCGCTACCGGCAAGCTCCTCGCCAGTCTGGCCTTGCTGGGTATCATCATGCTGTGTGCACTGCCGGTCGTTGCCGTGGCTTTCGTGTTCGGCGGCGTCTCACCCTGGGAGCTGCTGTGCATACAGGCACTGATACTGGTGGTTGCCGCTTGCTGGGGCGCGACAGGCATCTACTGGTCCGCCCATTGCCGAAGCGATATCCATGCCATCACCTTGACGTACCTGACAACGCTGGCATGGGTCGTCTTCACCGTTCCGTTCATGGTGCTTTCGATGCTGCTTCGCGTATTCACCATGCTCAGGCAGGCGCTGCAGAAGGCCGGAGAACCGGATCAGGGGGTCACGCCCGCGTTAATGTTGATCGTATCATTTTTTGTCTTTCCCCTGGGCGTGCTGCTGGTGCTGGTGCCTTTCCTGATCGAGGCGCTGCTCATCGTCAACCTGGCAGCCCCGTTTTGGATGATTCTTTTTGAGAATGATCCGGATACCATTCTCTTTTGTACACTATTGCTGGCATTGTTTGCGGTGGTGCAGGCCGTGAATATACGGTTCATGCTGGCAGCGGCCGAGCGGGCGATTCGTCATAAATGGCAGGGAGGGCCGCTACCATGACCTTCGCCGCCATGCGCGAGCAATCCACGCAGTTTCACACGGCGGTGCGCACCATCGCGCTGTGGGAGCTGCGCTCCTTTATGCGGGGGTGGCGGGCGCAGTTGGCGTTGTTCCTCTGCACGGCGGCAATGATCGGGGTAGGGCTGTTCCTGCTGCACACCGCGCAGTTGACCATCAAGGGCCAGTACAGCGTGGAGGCCCAGGTGGTCGAGGAGATGGGGCGCGTCGGGCGGTACATCTTCACCTGGCTGACGGTGCTGGAGGCCGGGCTCATCTTCTTCCTGATGCCGCTGCTGACCGCGGGGACGATGATCCACGGGCGGCGGACGGGCACGCTGGAGAGCCTGCTCATGACCAGCTTCACGCTGCCGGAGATCGTCACCGGCAAGCTACTCGGCGCGGCGGGGTTCTTCGCGGTGGTGATGTTCTGCGCGCTGCCGATCTTTGCCATCGTCTTTTTTTATGGCGGGGTGGCGCCGTGGGAGCTGCTCTTCTCGCAGGTGATGCTGCTGGCGACGGCCGGCGGGGTGGGGGCGGTGGGGCTGTATTGCTCCGCGCGCTTCCGCCACCTGCGCGCCGCGCTGCCATGCAGCTACCTGGGCGCGGCGCTCATTTTTGCCTTCCTCTGCCCCGTCGTCGCGGCCATCCCGCTGGCGGGCGAATTGATCTTCGGTTGGAAGCAAAGCATCGGCACCGGCAGCCGCGGCTGCGCCACCTTTTTCGGCGGTGTGCTGTTGTTCATTCTCGCCGGCCTGATGTTCCCGCTGTGGCTCACCAGCTTCGTCACCAGCCCGGCCGTCGCGCTGCTCGCGCTGTTCTCGACCAAGGTGGAGGGGATCTGGTGGGCGATGCTGGTGCTGCCCACCATTTCGCTGCTGCTGTTCCTGCGATTTGTGCTGACCGGCGTGGCGCGGCGGCTGCGGATGGGGGAATAGGATGGCTGGATGAGTGGATATCATTGAAGAAAGGGAACTGATGCCGGATTGGTTGTCCAAGCTGCGGGGGTGGGGGTATTCGGTGATCACGCTGGCGGATTACGCGCTGCGGCGGGAGGCGCTGCAGCACGGCTGGTATGAGCGGGCGTATCGCCGCAAGCTGGGGCGCGCGCCGGACCAGGCACATCCCCGCGCGATGAGCGAGAAGATCGGCTGGCTGCGGCTGCACGACCACCATCCGCTGTATACCCGGCTGTCCGACAAGCTCGCCGTGCGCGATTACGTGCGCGAGCGGGTGGGGGAGGAGGCGCTCATCCCACTGTATGGCAGCTGGGAGCGAGCGGAGGACATCCCATTCGACGACCTGCCGGAACGCTTCGCCATGAAGTGCAATCACGAGAGCGGCTTCGTCATCCTCTGCCGCGACCGCGACGCGCTGGACCGGCACTACGTCCGCGCCCAGCTCGCCACGCGGCTGCGCATGAACCATTATTACCGCTACCACGAATGGCCGTACCTGGACATCCGGCCGCGGGTGATGGCCGAGAAGCTGCTGGAGGACGACGAGGGTGGCGAGCCGATGGACTACAAATTCCAGTGCTTCAACGGCGAGCTGCAGTATATCTTCGTCATGAAGGGCCGTCACAGCCACCCCGCCTGCGGCTTTTATACCAGCAACTGGGAGCAAATTCCCTTCACCTGGTCGGGTTATCCGATCACGCCCTTTCCCCGCCCGCCGCAGCTGGAGCGCATGTTGGAGATCGCCGATGTATTGGCGCGCGGCCTGCCCTGCAGCCGCGTGGACCTGTATGCGGTGGAGGGAAAAGTGTATGTCGGCGAGATGACCCTGCTGCCGTGCGCCGGGCTGCTGGTGTTCGAGCCCGATAGTTATGACTTTCATTGGGGCGAGCGGCTGCGGTTGCCGGAGTGAATGAAAAAATAGCCCATGCTCGGAGAGCGGCAGCGCCGGCGGCTGCCCCTCCTGTCCGCCTGCATGTTGGCCCACGGCATGCTGGAAGATGCGGCGGTGGCCATCCGCAGGAGGTAGGAGGCGGAATGATGTCGATGCTATATCGAGCAAAGATTCCATTCAGTCAAATTCCATAACGTTTATGGAATTTGACTACGGATCGAGAAAGGTCATTTGCCAGGCTTGCGCTTCCACGTATAATAAGGGTGGGGAGGTATCCGCGTTGACGAATAAAGAGTGGATCAAGGCGACCCTGGCGCATCGGGAGACGGGGAGGGTGCCGTATAGCTTCATGTTTTCGCCGCCGGCGATGAAGCGGTTGTGCGGGCATTACGGGGTGGCGGATCTGAACGAGGTGCTGAACCTGCCCGCGCGCACCTACGGTCCCGCGTCGCCCAAGCCGCTGTATGCGAGCCCGGACGTGTTCGGGCCAACGGTGGCCGATGAGTTCGGCGTGGTGTGGTCCACTAATTACATCGACCGCGGCGCCCCGCTGGCATACCCGCTGACGGAAGCGGACCTGTCGACATATACCTTTCCCGATCCGCACACCCCCGGGCGCTTTGACGGGCTGGCGGAGTGGTGCGTGAAGAATACCGAGCATTACACCGGCATGTGGGTGGGGGCGCTGTGGGAGCGCGCCACCTTCATGCGCAGCATGGAGGAATTGCTCTACGACCTGGCGGAGAACCGACCGTTCGTGGAGGACCTGCTGGAGGCGCTGACGGACAACATCCTGCAGACGATGGAGACGCTGTTCACCCTCGGCGATTTCGACGGCTGCTTCCTGAGCGACGATTACGGCTCGCAGAAGGCGCTGCTGATGTCGCCGGCGGACTGGCGCACGTTGATCAAGCCGCGCCTGAAGCGGATGATCGACCTGGCGAAGCAGCACAACCGGCAGTTCTTCCTGCACTCCTGCGGCTGTGTGGAGCAGATCATCCCCGACCTCATCGAGATCGGGCTGGACATCCTGCACCCCATCCAGCCGGAGGCGATGGACATCTACCGCCTGAAGCGCGAGTATGGCCGGGACATCACCTTCTGCGGCGGCCTGCGCACGCAGGACCTGCTGCCCTACGGCACCCCCGCCGACGTGCGCGCCGAGGTGCGCAAGCTGAAGGAGATCATGGGCGCCGGCGGCGGATACATCCTGGAGCCCGGCATCACGGTCCAGGACGACGTACCGTTGGAGAATATGGTGGCAATGGTTGAGGAAGCGATGAATTGAACCACAGAGACACAGAGGCACAGAGACAATTTATTGGTCGTGTATAGATGGGAGGGCGAGCGTCCCCGCGAGCCACGATCATGAGCCCGTGACCGGATCTAGTGCTTTTCGAGAGCCAGTCTCGCATGGCGCTAGATTCGAGGGTGGACTCATGATCGCGGCTCGCGGGAACGCTCGCCCTCCCATCGGCATACGACAAGGCAAATAAGGGGAAGGCCGGTAAAAAACCGGCCTTCCCCTTTTCTTGTTGTCTCTGTGTTCTCTGTGCCTCTGTGGTTCTATTTCGCGACCGGGCTATACAGGAACAGCCGGCCCAGGAAGCCGTCGGCGACGGCGGCGGGGCAGAAGCCGGTGCCGACGCGGACGGTGACGGTGTTCTGCGCGCCGGGCTTGATGAGCTTGGTCACGTCATACTCGATGGGCGCGGGGCGCATGTAGGGGTCAATGCGGCCGCGGTGGCCGACGAACTGGCCGTTGACCCACACCCAGGCGTCGTCCACCACGATGGGCGAGTAGAGGGTGAGCGGCTTGTCCTTGGCGGAGGCCGGCACGTCCAGCTCAAAATTGTACCAGAGGTAACCCTGGTACGGGATGTTGTCGGACGTCAGCGCGCCGGGCATCTGCAGGTAGAAGGGCTTGCAGGTATCGATGGCCTTCCAGGCTTTGCGGTCGAAGCCGGTATCGTACCAGCCGGAGACATGGCCGGCGTCGGCGGGGTCGAGGGCGACCTTCGCCTGGCGCGGCGCCATCGCCACCAGCGCGCCGGTTTTGCCGTTCAGCAGGTCCGCCAGCTTCAGGTAGTGCGCCTTGCGGTGGGTGGCGCCCCAGTACATCTCGCCGGAGTTCAGGAAGTAGAGGTCGGCCTTGGTGCGCACGTAGAAGGGGGTGATCTCCTCCAGCTCACGGCGGCAGGCCAGCATGCTCTCGGCCTCGTTCGCCGCCTTCGCGTAATCCGCGTTGAACTCGGCGTCGTGCATGGCCATGTAATGCTTCAGGTGCTCGAGGATCACGCGGTCGACGTGCACGTGGAGCTGGCTGCGCTTGTCATCGACCACCGTCTCCGCCTGCGTCTGGAACTTCTCCAGCGTTTTCAGCAACTGGGGGGTGTAGACGAAGGGCAGCACGCGGTCTTCGTGACCGAGCAGTGGCGACTGGTCCTGGCACTCCTCCAGGGCATCCCAGAACGCCTTTGACGGTTTGGCGGCGGCGCCGTACCAGTGCGAGAAGTAATCATTCACCACCGCGTCCACGTTCAGGTCGGCATCCCACATCATGCGCGCGCGCAGATATTTCGACTGGACCCCTTCCTCCATGTAGGCATTGCGTGCCTCATCCAGGAAGCCGGCCAGGCCCCACTGCTTCAGCAACGGCATGTTGACGCGCAGGTTGTGCACCTGCGGCACCGGGGTGACGGCGGTGACCAGCATCTGCATATCATAGTCATACAGGTAAACGCGGTTGTTCGCCTGGCTCCAGTGCTTCAGCATCTCGCCTTTGGCGCGGGCCTGCCAGCTGCGCGGGCTGTTGTAGGGGTGCAGCACGTCCGCCCAGATGGCGGCAAACTCGATGGTCAGGTTCGGGTCGAGTGCGACGCCTTTCGGCAACTGGTTGCGGTTGGAGTAACCGTTGGTGGCAATCAGCGCGTTGGGGTATTCCTTCGTCACCTCTTCGGTGACCTTGTTCACGAAGCGGAACCACTCATCGGACACGCTCACCTGGGTGGGGTCGATCTGGCGGCCTCCCAGGTCGGTGAAGCCCAGGTTGCCGGCCATCGTCTCTTTGGTATAGTCGATGGGCATGCCGTCGTCGGGGGCGATGGCGACCTGCGGGAAGGCGACGCCTTTTTCAATCTGCTGTTTGATATCCGCCTTCATTTTCTCGGCCACGATGGCGGCGGCTTCCGGGTTAGTCAGGTTCACCATATACTGGTTCACGCTGCCGTCCGGATTCTTGCCGAAGAGCTCGGGTTTGGTCTCCACCAACTTCGCGTCCGGCACCCAACTGCGAATCGAGCCGTCGCCGGCGACCTGGAACACTTGCGAGCAATTCATTTTGTTATGGATTTTGAATTCCGCGTCGGCGGCCTGCATCTCCGCCGTGGCGTTCTGCCACCAGAGGCGCTGTGCGAAGTCCGGCGTGTCGATGAAATTCATCTTCGGCACGGTGATGGTCTTCATGCCGGGCAGGTATTCGCCATATTCGGTCGGCATGTACCAGCGGCAGCCCAGGCGGTACAGCAGCTCGTTGACGGCGTATTCGCTGCCGTGGTAGGGGCCGGCGTCATTGCCGACCAGCGCCAGCGTGTCGCCGTTGCAGTTAATGGTGAAGCCTTCTTCGCGGAAGTCCTTCGTCACCCCGGTGGGGTACTTCAGCTTCAGCAGTTTCGTCTGGTTGCTCTCGCCGATAAGGATCACCGGCTCACCGATGAGGTTGATCTTCATCGCGTCGGAGAGGATGGGGAGCTCGGCGCCGCTGATCTTCTTGATGTACGTCTGCAGATCATTGGCCGCCGCGCGGATCTTCTCGTCCGCTTTGGGAGATACCCCGGCGGTGCGCGCATACGGCTTGGCGTTATATGCCGCCTCGCTGATGATGATGGTAGCTGCCGGCTTGCCGTCCTTCACCAGCGTGATGGCGCAGACCTGCGCGCAGCACGCCAGCAAGCAGGCGAGGAGGAAGAGCGTCGTTCTGAACATGGATATTATCCCTTTCGAGGAGTGGAATCGCCGCCGTCCAATGGGGCAATGGTTATGGTATTTGACGTATTTTCCACGCAGATAGTTCTAGTTCCTGCAGGGACTGTCCCGTGCCCGTATGACTGATGCCCGTTTTTTATAGTTGATGCCGGTTGTAGAACCACGGGACTGTCCCCCCGCGTGGTTAGGCTTGGCTCTCGCACGTGGGGGGACAGTCCCTGAGCATACGCGACCCTCCCCGCGCGGGCGGGGAGGGTCGAGCGGGCTGTTACGCTGCTTTCTTATTGATGCTGCGCACGGCGACCTGAGTCAGCAGCTCATCCGTCTTCGACTCCTCCTGCAACGTGGTCTGCAGCAGGTCCGCGATGTCATTGCGCCCCAGCGTGCGCGCGAAGGTGCGCAGGGTGCCGTAGGCGGAGATTTCGTAATGCTCCACCTTCTGCGCGGAACCGATCAGCGCGGCATCCATCGTCGCGGGATCGCCGTGCATCATCAGCATCTTCTCCCCATCCTTGATGATGCCGGCCATGCCGTCGCAGTGCTCGCGCTCCGGCTGCATGTTCAGCTTCTCAAAAACCTGGTGCAACCGCTGGATCTGCTGTTGGGTTTCCTGCAGGTGCTGCTGGAACTTCGTCTTCACGGTCGGCGAAGACGCGGCGTCGATCATCTTCGGCAGCGCGTCCACGATCTGGTGCTCGGCATCGAGCGTGTCCTTCAGCTCCATGACGAAGAGATCATGGAGCGAGTGCATTTCCTGTGCCATGGTACTTTCTGCCTCCTTGTCACTCGACGCAAGACAGTGCGCGCCGCGGGTGCGGCGGGGTGCCGGATGCACCCGATGCGGTATACCCCCGGCTGAGTTTGAGGCAGAATTGCGTTATTGTCCGTAAAAAAAACATCGATGATTTTTTCCGGATAAGTCCAGTAGGTTTTTCCATCATTTGTCACAAATAATCCACAACTCAGCAAAGCTTGTTATCACTCTAAACACAAAGTGAGTTTAACGCATTTCGCGGATAATTACCGCTTGGTACGCAAGGCGAGTTACCGATGAATTGATTCCAGCGGCTTGACATATTCTTGAAATTACGCGAGCATAAAGACGCGAGGAATTGAAGGCAACTTCAATCTCGCAGCAGAGGCGTAACCCTCTCCCAGGGTGGCACGGCGAAGCAATATTATCGACAGCAATTATACAACAACCGGTCACAGCATTTTGCAGCCTACATCGCACTTATTTGTAGCTGGAAATGAGAACCAGACGAGACGAGGTGAAACTTCGGTGCAAACCTCGTTCCGCTGGCGGTACCATGGTAGAAAGTGACGCAGTATGACGTGCACGACCCAACCCGTTGGCAATTTGCCGGCGCATCCGGGCCTGCCTGTGGAGCGTCTCCACGAAGGGCGGCCGATCATCGCACCTACCGGGCACTGGTGGGAAGACGGTGTGACATTCAACACCGCGGCGGTGTATCTGCCGCGCTCCGCGGAGCACGATCCGCTGATCGCCGGCCTCCTGGGAGAGGGAACGCTGACCGACCCGTGCTTGCGGGACGGCGTAATCGCCGCCCATTATCGTGCCCGCCCGCGGCATGATATGGATGGCAAATGGAACCGGTCCTTCACCGGGATGATGCTCTTCACGCCCGACACCGGCACGGTGCTCGGTCGCCATGCGGAACCGGTGATCGCGCCGGACGCCTGCCCGGAGGGCTGCGACCACCTCGGCGTGGAGGACCCGCGCATCACACCCCTCGAAGGCGCGTTCTACGCCGCTTATTGCGGGGTGGCCCACACGGGGCGGCACGGTCACTGGAAGGCCAACGTCTGCCTGGCGCGCTCGCACGATCTGGTCTGCTGGGAGAAACTCGGTCCGGTGGAAGGCTCGCTGAACGCGGTGAATAACAAGGACGCCGTGCTCTTCCCCGAGCGGGTGGATGGGCGCTACCTGATGCTGCACCGGCCGATGACCGGTCACATCGGCACCTGGGCGATGAATCTGGCGATGAGCGAATCGATCACCGGCGTCTGGCACGATTGCGGCCCCGTGCTGCGCGCCACGCCGGAACCGAGCCGCCGCGACAACTGGGTAGGCGCGGGCTCGGTGCCCATCCCGCTGGGCGGCGGGCGTTACCTTGTCATCTTCCACACCGGCCGCATTCAGCACGGCGGGCGGCGGGAATATGACCTGGACGCCGCCATCTTCAACTTCCGGGATTTCGACCCCACCTGTCCCGAGCGCATCGTGGAATCACGGATCGACCGTCTCATGGTCCCGGAGACGGAGACCGAAGTGGACGGCCCATACCCCGACAGCGTGGCCAACGTGCTCTTTACCTGCGGCAGCTATCTTTTCCGGGACGATCTCTACATCCTCTACGGCGGCGGCGACACTTACGTGATGGCCGCCCGGGTGAAGCTGGCGGCTTTGCTCGATGCGCTGGAGCGAGCCAGGGAACGGCACTTCGTCACAGTCAACTGACTCGCCACGCGCCCGCCCTGGCGCGTCCGGGCCTGCAAATCGATGCGGGGGAGCGGCATTGGTGTGGTGATGCCAGGCCTCCCCAGAGGGCGCATCGATGGGCGGGACCGGGCGCGCCACGGCGGGCGTGTTATTTCTTCACCTTGCCTGTGGACGCTCCCTCACCCCCGACCCCTCTCCCACTGAGAGGGGAGACCCTTTTACGCTAGCTGGTCTATTGCTCCCCTCTCAGTGGGAGAGGGGCCGGGGGTGAGGGAACGTCTCCAGGCAAGCCTACCGCCTCACCATTGCCGCCAGATCGGACAGCACCTGCTCCGGAGCGTTGAGCAGAAAATCGTTCGTAATGCGGAAAACACGCAAGCCAATTGACCGGAGATAGGCATCGCGCATTTCATCAGCTTTCTGCTGTATCTCGTGAATCTCGCCGTCCAGTTCTACTACCAAGTGCTGGTCGTGACAGTAGAAATCCACGATATACAGGCCGATTTGATGCTGCCGCCGAAACTTGAATCCGAGGAAACGGCGGTTCCGCACCATCTGCCAGAATATCTCTTCTGCCGGCGTCTGCGATTGACGAAGCGCTCTCGCAATTTCCACCAGGCCGGCAAATTCAAAGCCACCACGATAATTTTCACGATACACCATCCTGGGTGCCCTCCAATTACCGGATTGTATACATATGGGCTGTTCCCTCACCCCCGGCCCCTCTCCCACTGAGAGGGGAGACCCTTTTACGCAAGCAGGTCTATTGCTCCCCCTCTCAGTGGGAGAGGGGGTTGGGGGGTGAGGGAGCGCCTCCAGATCAGCCCGCCACCATCCGATCCCCCAGTATCGTATTCAACACCGGCAACAGCGTCTCCGCCATGCGATAGAAGCCAAGGTCGGTGGCGTGGACGCCGTCCACCGTGCACTCGAACCAGTCCTTCTCGTGGTACTGGTCGGCGCCGTCGTGGAAGAAGAGGTTGGCGTCGCCGGCGGCGGTCAGGCGGGCGACGGTGTCGCGCTGGAAGTCGCGGGCTTTCTCGCGGGAGCGGACCCCTTCGGGGTTGATGAACTCGCCGGCGAAGCGCGGGCGGGAGACGACCAGGATGGGGGTCTCCGGGTGGGCGGCGCGGAGGGTGGCGATGACGTTCACCAGCGTATTCTCCAGGCCTTCCTGCCCGGCGTTGGCCTCATAGTCCAGCACGTAGCCGGCCGGAGTGGAGATCTCGGCCATTGCCTCTGCCACTTCCGGGTCGCCCTTGCCGTTGCCGGAGAAGCCCAGGTTGATGTAGGGGCGGTTGGACCAGCGGCTGAGAATGTTGGTATGCAGCATGCCCGGTCGGTTGGCGCACCCACCCTGGGTGATGGAGGTGCCGTAGACGACCACCGGCCGTTCATCGGCATACGGCGGCGGGGGCAGGATCTGCGCGTCCGGCGCCAGGCCCACCAGCACCTCTTCCACGCCCTTGTATAACGGGAAATTGAGCGTAATGTTGCGCATCTCCCGCTCCGGCGCGCTCATGACAATGGATTCGTAATGGTCTTGCGAGCGGTCGAAGCGTGTGGTGCCGACAAACTGCTGCGCGCGCGGCTCGCCCACGTAACAGTCGAAACCGGCCTCCCCGGTGGCCGGCATATGGTCCATGGCGTGCGGCTCCGTCAACTTCACCCGCAGCGAGACCTGCGGTGAATCGGTCCGGAAGCGGATCTGCCCCCCGGCAGTGTTCGTCGCCAGGTACTCGACATCCGGCCGGAATGGTTTCGCATAATTGCGCGGCAGGCGGTTATATACCCGGTCCTTGGCGAACCAGGCGAACCCGGCCAGATGCATCGGCGCCTCATACGGCAGGTGCCAGCGGAAAGTCTCTTCGGTCATCACATCACCTCGAAAGAGTAGCGTTCAGCGATTGTATTTGACGAGGGCGGGCGGAAACCTGCCGGAATTGCTGTGGAAGAATGGAAGAATGGAAGATTGGAATCCGCGTTATTCGCAGAGCTGCCCATCTGCTTCATTTTGCAGACGGCCGCCCACCGGGCGTCTGACAGATGATACAATAGAGATCACAGGAGGAGAGCATGGCCGTTGAAATCTCACACGATCATCCGCACATTTCGTCGCTCTTTGCCGATTTTCCGCACGATCGCATCTGGCTGGAGGCGGCGTTACGCAGTGAGGATCGGCGATTTTTCGCTGACGACGCAGAGCACCCTCATGCCATGCTGGTCTGGCACCGCCTGGGCGCCTGTTTTTTAGCCGCACGATCCGTGGATGCGGTCGGGCCTTTCCTCGACGAGCTTATGTGCCTGGAAGCGCCTCCCGACTTCAGTTATATCAGCCTGCCGGACAACGGATGGGCGGCGGCGATTCACGAACGGTTCGGCAATCGGTTTACGCCGCTGCAGCGCGTGTCTTTCTCCTTCGACCCGGCGCTGTGGGCGCGGCAAAAGGCGGCGCTGCCGCCGGTGCCGGCGGAATTCACGCTGCGGCAGATCGACGATGCGCTGGCCGCCCGGGTGGCCGCGGAGATCGACGCCGGCTTCGGCGCCGCCTGGCCTGACCCGGCGCGCTTCACGGCGGAGAGCATCGGGTTTTGCCTGCTGGAGGGCGACCGGTTTGCCGCCGTCGCCTATTCCGCCTTCCCGCCCAACTTCGGCATCGAATTCAGCGTGGTGACCGCCACCCAACATCGCGGGCGTGGGCTGATCGCGCTGGCCTGCGCGCCGCTCATCGACCACTGTCTGGCACACGGGCTGGAGCCGCACTGGAGCACCCATGCCGTGAACCTGCCCAGTCAACGGGCGGCGGCCAAGGTCGGCTTTGCGTGCGAGGAGCGGCATTTCTGGGTGCACCATGCGCCGTGGAATGCCGGGCGGCAGTCGGTGCCGGCGTCGCCGGAAGTGCTCGCGCGAGTGGCTGGCGAATATTCGCGAGAAAACGGCCTGCACATCTTCTTCTCGACGGAGGACGGCGTGCTGACTGCCCGCTTCGGTTCCCCGCAGGCGTCACGGGTTACCTTCCATGCCGAATCCGAACGTGCCTTTTTCCTAGACGAGAATAACGCCCAGTTGCTGGTGCCGGAGGATGATACGGATACGCTGATGCTGCTCATCAATGGGAAAGAGCATCCGCTAACGCGGGCGGCGGTGGAGTGAGGATCAGTCACACAGGCTTGCCTGGCGCAGCAGAGAAGGGCGCGGTTACGGGCAAGCAATAGATACAGCAGAAGGCGATTGCCAATTATCCCTGCTTCTTACCATAGACCCGCTTGACGAATAGGCGTCATCCTCGTAAGCTGGTAGCATCCATTTATCTAAAGCGCTACAGTACCTCGGAGGTGTCACGATGCGTTCATTCTGTGTCGCGCTGCTTGCGCTCTCTGTTTTCTTCCTGCTCATGCCCGCCCACGCGGCGAATACGCTGGGCAAGGATAAGATTTATATCCGCTTCACCAACATCCGGCCGGATGCGGCGAAGGTGCTGGTGCGGATGAACGTGGTGCCGAACCATTATCAGTTGATTCCGCCCGGTGAGACCGAAGAGCTGGGATGGGCCGGCAAGACGGTGTATGTCGGTGTGGACGGCATCGGTGATAAAACCGATCCCGCCCGCTACCTGGCCCCCGGGCAGAGCTCGCCCTGGGTGGACGTGGGGCAATACATGAATCCGCAGGGCACGCGCAGTTGGGACACCTACCTGTCGCCGGTGCTGTGCGCCGTGATGACCGCCCCGCAGGCGGACGGGCTGTTTCTGGTCGCCGAGGTGGCGGAGGGACCGGGCACCGGGATCATCCGCAGCATCGAGGTGAAAAAGCCGGAGTTGCCCGCGCAGTCGAAAGACCGCGTCTTCCCCTGGATCCTCGGCTACGCCACCTGGAACGGCAACCCGCCCTTCCTGCCGACACTGGGCTTGCTGGTGCCGGTGCATCCGGACATCAACCCGCGCATCTATACGCTGGAGGAAGCGTTGCAGGATCAGCTCGACGTCATCGCCGAGTTCCCGGATACCGGTCGCATCCCCTCGCAGATCGTGTTTGTGACGAGCGACCACGAAGTGATCAAAAAGGCGATCGGGTATAACGGGTATCCGGAAGGCACGGTGGAGGGCAACCTGGGCGATGAGATCGGGTTGAGCCTGAACATGAAGGAGGAGGAGCAGAACCAGCTCTTCCGCCAGTACCTCAGAGCGAAAGGCATCGATCCGCGGGATGTGCTGCTGGGCGAGAACGCGGCGAAAGCGAAAGGACTGACGAAAGACCAGCAGTGGGCGCTGGTGACGCTGCCGAAGCTGGGAGACAAGCCGGAAGAGTCGCCGGTGATGCAGAACCCGGTGCTCTTCTACGAGCAGGCGAACTTCCGCTACGAGATGTGGTATAAGGAGCTGGCCGCGCAGACGAAAGCCATCGAGGCGAAGAACCCGGGCAAGCGCGTGCTCTGCGGCGCGAACTACAGCCCACACATGAACGTGTGGCCGGACGTGCGCCAGTGGGTCGATCCCTTCAAGGCCGGCGCGCTGACCATGAGCTGGACGGAGGACTGGTGGTGGCAATTGCCGGAGTGCTCCCCGCAGGTGTACGGCTTCCTGCTGGACGGCCTGCGGTTGGGGGACAGTTACCACAACATCCCCATGCAGTATTACATCATGCCGTTCAAGGGCCAGTCAGAGGATAACCTGCGCCGCATGCACGGCCTGGCCTTCTCCCACGGTGCGAAGATTATCAACCACTTCATCACGCAGAGCCAGTCAATGATCACCTGGGACTACGTGGACCAGACCGAGAGCGTGCGCACCTACCAGGCCATCCACGACATGATCCGCGACGCCGGCGCCGTCGAGAACCGGCTCTACCCGGCGATGCCGAAGAAGGCGGAAGTCGCCATCATGCTCTCCCGCGCCGCCGATACCTGGGACACCGCGGACCTGGGCGGCGCCGGCCATCTGTATGGCGCGGAGCACAATGTGAACAACGACGAGCGCAAGGCCATCTGGATGGCGCTGCGCCACGCGCAATATCCGGTGGACCTGATCACCGACGAGGACGTGGCGGAGGGCCGGCTGGCCGGCTATAAGGTGCTCTACGTGGTTGGGTCGGAGATGCTCTCCACCGCGGTCAAGCCGCTGTCCGACTGGGTACGCACCGGCGGCATCCTTTACGCCACCGGCGGCGGCGGCCTGCTGGACGAATACCATCGCGACAACACGGCGCTGTATGACGTCTACGGGTTGAAGGGCCACCAGTTGATCCGCGCCACGCGCGACATCCGCCCCCGCAGCTCGCTGCCGGGGATGAAGCCGCTGGACATGGTGACGGTGAAGGCGCCGGAGACCGGCCTGGCTGATATGCAACTGCCGGCGCTGTGCTACCGCGATGCGCTGACACCCGGCGACGGCGCCAAAGTGCTGGCCACCTACAAGGATGGCTCGCCGGCGGCGACGTACCGTACCCTCGGCAAAGGCGGGGTGTATTACATCGGGACGCTGGCCGGGCTGGCCTATCTGACGCCGGCGATGCCGCCGTCGTCCGCCGTGCTGCCCACCGAGTTCCCCGCGGCGCTGCGCGCGTTCATTGCGCTGCCCGCGCAGCAGGCGCGCGTGACCCCGCCGGTGACGACGAACAACCCGCTGGTAGAGGCCCAGTATATGACCGGCCCCAACGGCGCCATCGTCACCCTCACCAACTGGACGGAGAAGCCGATCGACGGCCTCATCGTCCGCTTCCCCGGCGTGCCGGTGAAGACGGTGCAGAGCCTGCGCGCCGCCGGCTATTTCAAAGGCAATTTGAGCGACCAGGCCGCCGGCAAGCTGCCCGTACAGGTGGTAGGCGGCGTGCCGCAGGTGGAGATGCGGTTGGAAGTGACGGATTACCTGCTGGTGGATTGATGATACTGCTCGCGAGCGGCTGCCGGGAAAGGCGGCCGCTCGCTTTTACGGGAGAACAATGATGTTGCGGATCTGCTGCCCCCTGCTGATTTGCCTGCTGTTGGTCACCCTGGCATGCCCGGTTCTGGCGGTCGAAACGCTGGGCAAGGATCAGATCTTTATCCGCTTTACCAATCTCCGGCCTGACGCGGCGAAGGTATTGGTGCGGGTCAACATCGTGCCGAATCATAATAAACTGATCCCGCCCGGCGAGACGAAAGAACTGAATTGGGCGGGGAAGACGGTGTTTGTCGGCGTGAATGGCATCGATGCTGCCGGCGCGAAATCCGCGCAGTACCTGGCCCCCGGCCAGAGCTCACCCTGGGTGGACATCGGGCAGTATATGAACCCGCAAGGCACGCGGAGCTGGGACACCTACCTGTCGCCGGTGCTGTGCGGGGTACTGACCGCGCCAGCGGCGGATGGGCTTTATCTGCTGGCCGAGGTGGCGCAGGGACCGGGTACGGGAGTGATCCGCCGGATCGAGGTGAAGAAACCCGAATTACCCGGCCGACGAACCGAGCGCCAGTACCCCTGGCTGCTCGGCTTTTCCACCTGGAACGGCAGCTGGCCCTACCTGCCCACGCTGGGTCTGCTGGTGCCGACGCATCCGGACATCAATCCGCGCATTTACACGCTGGAGGAAGCACTGCAAGATCAGCTCGACGTGATCGGCGAATTCCCCGATACCGGTCGTGTGCCGACGAAGATCGTCTTTAAAACACGCGATCAACTGGCAGTTAAGGCTGCGCTCGGTTACAATACCTTTCCGGAAGGCACGGTGGAGGGCAGCCTGGGCGACGAGATCAGCTTGCGGCTGACGATGAAGGAGGACGAGCAGAACCGGCGCTTCCGCGAATATTTGAAAGCGAAGGGCATCGACCCGCTGGACGTGCTGGTCGATGCGGAGGCGGCAAAGGGGCTGACGAAGGACCGGCAGTGGGCGCTGGTAACGCTGCCGCAGTTTGGCGATAAGCCGGAAGAATCGCCCGCCATGCAGAAACCGGTGCTCTATTACGAGCAAGCCGATTTCCGCTATCAGCTCTGGTATGAAGAGCTGGCGGCGCGGCGGAAAGAGCTGGAGGCGAAGAACCCGGGGATGAAGGTGCTGTGCGGCGCCAATTACAGCCCGCACATGAACGTCTGGCCGGATGTCCGCCAGTGGGTGGACCTGTTCAAGGCCGGCGCCATGACCATGAGTTGGACGGAGGACTGGTGGTGGCAGTTGCCGGAGTGCTCCCCGCAGGTCTATGGCTTCCTACTCGACGGACTGCGCTTGGGCGGCAGTTATCACGACATCCCCATGCAGTATTACATTATGCCGTTCAAGGGCCAGTCGCAGGATAACCTGCGCCGCATGCACAGCCTGGCCTTCGCCCACGGCGCGAAAATCATCAACCACTTCGTCACGCAGAACCAGGCGATGATCACCTGTGACTACGTGGACCAGACCGAGAGCGTGCGCACCTACCAGGCGCTCCACGACATGATCCGCGACGCCGGCGCCGTGGAAGACCGGCTCTACCCCGCCATGCCGAAGAAGGCAGAGGTGGCCATTCTGCTTTCCCGCGCGGCCGATACCTGGGACAATACGGACCGGGGCGGCGTCGGCGGCTACGGGTCGCAATACAACGTCGACAACGACGAGCGTAAAGCGCTCTGGATGGCGCTGCGTCACGCGCAATACCCGGTGGACCTGATCACCGACGAGGACGTGGTCGAAGGCAAGCTGGCCGGGTACAAGGTGCTCTACGTGGTCGGCGCGGAGATGATGTCCACCGCCGCGAAACCGCTGGCCGACTGGGTGCGCGCCGGCGGCATCGTCTTTGCCGAAGGCGGCGGCGGCCTGCTGGACGAATATCACCGCGACAACACCGCGCTGTATGAAGTGTATGGGCTGAAGAGCCACCAGTTGGACCGCCCCGTGCGCCACATCCGCCCGCGCAGCATGTTGCCGGTGATGCCCCCGCTCGACACGGTGTCGGCAAAGGTGCCGGAGGCGGGCCTGAGGTCGGTGGAGTTGCCGGCCCTGTGCTACCGCGACGCGCTGGCGCCCGGTCTCGGCGCGAAGGTCATCGCCACATATCAGGACGGCTCGCCGGCCGCCACGTACCGCATGCTGGGCAAGGGTGGAGCCTATTATATTGGCGCGCTGGCCGGGCTGGCCTACCTGACGCCGGCCATGCCGCCGTCGTCACAGGTGCTGCCCACCGAGTTCCCGCCCGCCTTGCGCTCGCTCATCACGCTGCCCGCAATGCAGGCGCGCGTCACCCCGCCGGTGACGACGAACAATCCGCTGGTGGAAGCCCAGTACATGAACGGCCCCAACGGCGCCATCATCACCCTTACCAACTGGACGAAAAATCCCATCGACGGCCTCATCGTCCGCTTCCCCGGCGTGCCGGTGAAGACGGTGCAGAGCCTGCGCGCCGCCGGCTATTTCAAAGGCAGCCTGGGTGAGCAGAAGGCCGGTTTCCTCCCCGTGCAGGTGGTGGATGGCGTGCCGCAAGTTGAGCTGCGGCTGGAGGTGACGGATTACCTGTTCGTCGATTAACAGGCATCTTGCTCTTGCTCTCATCTCTTGCTCTTGCTCTAAAAAGCCTCACGGGTTACAAATCCGTGAGGCTTTTTAGAGCAAGAGCAAGGGACGGCTCACGGCGGCGGCACCTTGAACACGAACAACCGCATCCCCGTCCCGTCATCGATCGCCCAGCTCAGGTATTTGCCGTCTTTAGTAAGACTGATGTGCCTTCAGGGGCGTGTCGCATTCCGAAAGATGATGTTGCCTTCCCCGGTCTGGGTATCATATTTGATCGCCAGCGGATCGTTGGTATCGACTCGAGACAGCGGAACGATTTGGTACCGATCCGCCGCCGTACCCTCCGCACGGGCGCGGGTGAGCATGCTCCCCGCCACGAACCCAATGCCCAGCATGGCCGCCATGGCCAGCGCAAATAACCAACGCTTCATGTAACACCTCCACTGTGTTCGCTCCGAATGGCCTCCTGCACCACGGGGTAGGAGAGGAACCATCCGCAGTGTATTGCTTACCTTTCGCCAGATGGCGCGTGTTCCCTTCTGAAAATCAGGCACATCAGCAGGGAGCGCCAGGCCGGCGGCGAAGATAAGAGCCGATGTCAAACGTCCCTCTCTTGACCTTCGGTCTGTTCACCGATGCCCACTACGGGCCGGAATCGTACGGTGGCCGGGATTGCCCGGGATCGCTGGCGCGCCTGCGCCAGGCTCTGGCGGCGTTTGCCGCGGCGGGCGTGCCGCTGGTGATCAATCTGGGCGATGCGGTAGACAGCGCGCTGTCCGGGGCGGATGAGGCGGCGCTGTGCGCGGAGGTGCGGGCGGCCTGTGCTGCCTTTCCCGGGCAAGTGCGGCACGTCATCGGCAATCATGACGTGCAGACGCTGAGCAAGGCGGAGTTCCTGACGGCCATCGGCGCGCCGCCGGCGCCGTATTACAGCTTCGACGCCGGCGGCGCGCACTGCGTGGTGCTGGACGGCAACTGCCACGCGGACGGATCGGATTTCTGCCGCGGGGATTTCGACTGGGATGACGCCTGGATTGCGGAGGCGCAGCTCCGCTGGCTGACGGACGATCTGGCTAACGCCACCGGACGCCCGGCGCTGGTCTTCTGCCACGAATGCCTGGATGATTTTCTGTGGGACGGTGGTCCCGACCCGCACGTGGCGGGCAATGCTCCCGCCGTGCGCGAGATCCTGCGCCGAGCCGGCGTGCGCGCCGTGTTCCAGGGTCATTATCACGACGGCCGCCGGCTGACGGTGGACGGCATCCCCTACATCACCCTGCCCGCTCTCGCCACCGGGGAGGATCATGCGGCGATGGTGACGGTGTCTGAAGACGGCCTCCTCCGAATCGCCGGTCTGCGGGGATAATTACCGGTCCAGATCCCCGCAGATCCCCGGCTCCGGTAACATTTCGTGCGTGATATCGGCTAAGTTCGGGGCAGTGAAAAGGGGTACGCATTTCTACGATACGCTCACGATATACCCAAAAATGAGCGGTTTTAAACCTGTTTTGGCGATTTTTTGGCTGTTTTTCCGCAAAACGCTTTTCTGATGAGGGATCGGGGCGGGAGGCTGGCGGGTTGGCGAGGGGCAATGGGAAAAATGGGAGGAATGGGAAGAATAGGAGAACACTTCTATCTTCCGAGAGGAAGACTCGGGGGGCATTGTAGCAGACGGACAGGTGGTAGTCGAAGAATATGCCTTTCTTTGCGTCCTTTGCGTTCTTTGCGTGAAACTCACAGTGGCTGAAGTTTCACGCAAAGGACGCAAAGAAGACCGTTATCATTGCTCTCCCCCTTCCGCAATACATGATAAGGTTGGAGGGCATGATGATTACCGACCAGGTGTGGGCAGCGATGGAGCGGGTGTTATCGGAGCGACCGGCGGGCATTACGCATACCCGGCAGGTGCTCGATTACGCCGAGGAGCTGATGGCGGGGGAGAGGATCAACGACCCGCGCGAGCGGGAATTGATCACTCTTGCTGTGATCCTGCACGACGTCGGCATCCCTGCCGCACTGCGCAAGCACGGTTCGGCGGCGGGGCCGTATCAGGAAGCCGAAGGCGAGGCGATCTCTCGCGAGATCCTCACCCGGCTGGAGTACGACGCGGCAGGCATCGAGCGCGTCTGCTACCTGGTCGGCCATCACCATACCCGCGACGCCCTCGACGGCCGTGATTTCCAGATCCTCTGGGAAGCCGATTTCCTGGTCAACGCCCGCGAGATGGACCCGGCACAGCGTCCGGCGGCGATTGCCGAGAACCTGCAGACGGCTACGGGGAAGCGGTTGGCGGAGCGGGATCTACCGTGACTGATGCTGGAGGGGCACGACATGGCACGTTATCAGACACCAACCGGGCCAGAAGCGGCATACCAACCCGGCTCACGCAAGCGTGTCTTGCTGAACTTGCCAGGCATTACCAGCAAGGTTGCCATGGACCGCGTAGAGGCCGAGGCTTTGGTTACCACCAGCACATATTATTACCAGCATGTGTTGGAGGCGACCACACGTATCGATGCCGGATTGATTCGCAGCATGCATCGGGATTGGTTAGGTCATAGTTACCCCTGGGCTGGTGAATACCGTACGGTTGAAGTCTCGAAAGATGGGTTTTGCTGGCCGCCAGCACACTTGATACCGGAGCACATGGAACGCTTTACCGCGGGGACAATGAAAGACCATACTCCGTGCCGGCCACGTGCGCTTTGCGAAGTGTGCCGGTCCATCGCCGTGGTGCATGCCGAGTTGCTGTTCATTCACCCGTTTCGCGAAGGCAACGGACGTCTCGCGCGCTGGATTGCGGATATCATGGCGCTGCAGGCAGGGTATGCCATGCCGGCATATCGATTTCAGGGGAAGGGGTCGCGTGTAGTCCGGGCAGAATATTTAACCGCAGTAAAGCAAGGCTATTTTCAGCACTACGAATTGTTGACGTCTTTCTTTGAGGATGCAATTCGACGCGGGGAGATGGATTCGGGTGCCTGATCCGTCTTATGAAAGGCACATGGCGATGCGCCTTCGAAACGCGACGAAGCTTCGACATTCCGTTTGACCGCTCGCTGCAACTCCGCGGGGTCGCGCAGATATTTGCTGTATTTGGCTAACGGTACCATTCGTCACCTCAAATCGACGTCAAAGATATTATACCGTATTTACCCCCTTCAGTCATTCGTATTTTGTCGATCTCCCTGCAGCACAGCCTGCCCGATCATTTGCACGCCTCGTTTACCCGCCGAAACCACTCTGCCAACTCCGGCAATTGGCAGTGCGCGTTGAGGCCGCTGGGATTGGGGATGACCCAGATGGCGGTATCGCCGATGTGTTCCGGCTGCGGGCCGAGAACGGCTTTCGGTCGGTCGAAGGCGGCGCGGTAGGCGGTGACGCCGAGGATGGCGAGGATGCGCGGGCGGTAGCGGAGCACCTTCTCGACCAGCTCGCGCCCATCGGCCTCCAGCTCCTCGCGGGTCAGCTCCGCCGCCCCCGCGGTCGCCCGCGGCACGATATTAGTGATGCCGAAGCCCAGCGGCAGTAACTCCTGCTCCTCGTCCGGCGAGAACCGCCGCGGCGTCACCCCGCCCAGGTGCAGCGCCGGCCAGAAGCGGTTGCCCGGCCGCGCGAAATTATGACCCACCGCCGCCGAATACAACCCCGGATTGATCCCGCACAACAGCACCCGCAGCCCGGGTGCGATCACGTCGGGCAAGGTTTTGCCGGCAGCGTTCCTGATCTCTTCGGCGGTGGGACGTTTCATGGGTACGGGGTTCCTTTCGTAGGGGCGAAGGGCCTTCGCCCCGAGATAGGTGCCGGGTGCGCATTTCAGCGAGAACGGGAACGGCTCTCGTGACGGGGCGAAGGGCCTTCGCCCCTACGAAAACGAATAGGACTGATGTACCCCGATCCTATCTTGTGCAACCCACGACCGCCCGCAGCATCCACCCCGCGATCTGGTGCATGTCCATGCTGGTGGCGTTCCCCTCGTCGTCGTCGAGCAGGCCGTCATAACACTCCTTCGCCCACTCCGCATATTTCGCATCGCCGGTGGCATACCAGAGGTAACCCACCAGGCCGCCGATGAGGGCGTTATGCCAGCGGGCGTAGGGCACCGGGTTGTTCTCCGGGAAGGGGCTGTAGCGGAAGCGGCGCGGCACGGGGTGGATCTCCGCGAAAAGGCCGTCCGCCACCATATGCAGCAGGTTGAGCACCTTCGCATCGCCGGTGGCCTGGTGGTAGCGGATGAGACCGAAGGCCAGGTAGCCGTTCATGAAGGAGGTGGCGCCACGGTAGCTCCAGCATCCGTGCATCTCCGCCAGGACGCCGCGGCGCGGTTCGGTGTAGGTGAAGGCGGCGGCAACCAGCTCCACCGCCTTGCACAGGAAGCGCGGGTCGCCCGTCTGCCCGTGCCAGCGCATGATCTGTGCCAGCGGCCAGCCCACCACGCGCGCGCAGCGGTCGAAGGAGCAGCCCAGCAGGCGCTCGGCAAAGCTGCGTGCGGCCTCCAGGCTGTCCGGGTCGCCGGTGAGCAGGTAGTGATCGAGCATGCCGTCCACGTTCATGCTGATGTTGTGGCTGGGCCCGGCGGCGGAGTGGTCCTCGCCGTATTCGTGGCAGGCGCCCACCCAGTCCGGATGCTCGGGGCAAAAGTGGATGATGTCCACATCGCGGTTGTGGGTGATGGCGGCGTCGAAGTAACGGAGCCAGCGCGGGTCGCCGGTCTCGATGTACTGGAGCAGGCCGATGTGGGTGCGCCCGCGGTAGTCGTTGCTCCAGCAGGTGTCCCAGTATTCGCGGTGCCCGAGTCGCGGGGCATTCAGGCCCGTCCACTCGACCACCGGCATCACCTTTTCCCGCCAGCCGGCCAGTGCGGGGTGGGCGTGCGACGGCCCGGCTTCGATGACGTCCGCGTTCACGAACCAATCGGTGTCGAACAGATGCGGCGCGTCGTTCACGCAGGCGGTGAAGCGCTCCGCTTCCTCGCCCGGCAGCGTGCCGTCATGCAGCCAGAGGGCGAAGGTCTGCCGCTTTGCCTCGCCGCGGCCGATGCGCAGGAAGGGCCGGTCGTGCGGCCACGCCAGCGCATCCACCGACTCCGGCAGCGTGGCGAGGGTGAGCAGCTCCGGGCGTACCTTGATGCCCTTCGGGAATTCTTCGGCGAACCAGCGCATGGCGGCGGCAAATCCACCCTGCGGATACCGCAGGTTCACATAGCCGGCTGCGCGCTCGGTGGTGGCGATCCAGGTGGTATAGCGGAAGATGCGCGCCTGGTCGACGCGCTCCTGCCGGCAGCTCAGCTCCGCGTCTTTGTAGAGCGGCAGCGCGCGGGCGTCGTCGACCGTGCCATGGTGTCCCATCGCTTTCACGCCGATGTCCTCCGGATCGTACCCGGGGGTGAAGTGGCCGAAATCGACCACGGCGTCTTCGAGATCGGGAAGCGCGATGTTTGCCGACCAGTCCAGCAGCATGGCCATCGCCTGGTCGGATTCGTTCGTCAGCGTCCATTCCATCAGCAGGTAGGGCAACCCCGTCCACAGGTGAACCCGTGCGTGCCAGGAGCCGAACCGCTTGCCATTGTCAGCCAGCATGTCGCCGTCCAGCCGCACCGTGGCACACACCGGCGACGCCTTCTCCACGGTCTGCGACTTACGGCGGGCAGTGAAGTGGTCGCGCCAGCCCACGCGGTTCATTTTCACCGACAGGTCCATGGCGCCGAGCTCCGGCCCACCTGTGCAGGTCAGGCCGGCGAAGACGCCGGGCCCTTTCGGCTCGCCCAGCGTCAGCGTCAGCGGGCCGTTGCTGATCGTCCGGCCTTTGCCGCGTACCGGGTGTTCAGGAACCGCCGGTTGTACGCCGGGTGCCAGCCGATATGGGCCGGCTGTCTTCGCCACGAATTCGCAGAGGACCCAGCGCACGCTGCCGTCCGGCCAGTGGCTGGTCTCGGTGACGACGGCGGGAATTGCCCCTTGCGCATCGCAGATGGCGCACGGCGTGCCGGCGGCGACCGCCCCCTGCGGCAACGGCACGCCACAGCGCACCGGGAAGCCGGGCGCCGGCAGTGCACCGGGGAGGATCAATTGCAGGGCAATTCCTTCGGCGGGGATGACGGCGGCGCGGCCTTGCGGGTTGGCAGGAATCTGCGATAATGCCGGCCGCGCGATGCGCTCTTCGTCGACCAGCGCCACGTCGCCGAAATACACGGAGGTCTGGAACTTCCGCATCGCCTCGTGCGGGTTGTGCGGGCTCCAACTGAAGCGGTGGTAGGCATCTTCCGGCAGCATCGTCGTGCTGGCGATTTTATCCACCACGCGGAAGGTCAGCGTCATCCGCTCCGCCGCGAATGCGGAGATGTCCACCACGCGGTACGGCTCGTGAAATCCCGGCTCGCCCGGTGTGACGGTGTAAAAATCCTCCGGCTGACCGGTCAACTCTTCATCCGCCACATCGGCTTCCCACGCCGGTTGCCCGTTCACCAGCAGTTGTTTGAAGCGGTGCCCGATGAACGCCTGCGTGCCCAGCCACGCATTCTCGCGGTATTCCCCGGAGTAGTTGTCCGACTGGTAAAAGGAAAGGAACAACGGCTGCCCGGGCTGCCACCCCGCGGGCGGGGCCACCGTCGTCTCCCACGCGCCGAAGCCACCTTCCGTGCTTTCCACCCAGGGATGCTCGATGGCGAGCAGGCCGCGCAGGTCATGATGCGCGGTGAACTGTTCGGTGTTGGCCGGCGCCCATTGCTCGGGCGCAAAGAAATCGGCGGTGCCGCGGGTGAGGGTCATAATCGCCTCCGGGAAGATAGGTCGGTAGTATTCTGTTCTTCCACATGGAGGCTGTCAAGGGAGGCCGATGGGGAGGGCGAGGCTCCTGCCGAGCCACGATTATGAGCCCGCCCCGTAGTTCAATGCTTTTCGAGAGTCGGTCTCGAAAGGCGTTCAATGAGAGAACGGGCTCGTGATCGTGGCTCGGCAGGAGCCTCGCCCTCCCATCCGGTTTACCGGTATTACTTTGCCGGCTGCTGATGCTGCTGGCGGAATTGCTCCATCCGCTGCTGCATCTGCTGGCGGGCCTGATCGAACGACTTCTGCTGCTCCGGGGTGAGCATCCCGCGGAACTGCTCCATCGCCTTGTCGCGGATGGATTTGAGCTGCGCCTTCTGCGCGTCGGTCAGGTTCAGCTTCTGCGCCGGTCCCTGCTGGAAGCGCTGTTGAATCTGCTTTTGCTGTTCGGGGGTCAGCACCTGCTGCATCTGCTCGCGCACGGATTGGCGGATGGCGCGCATCTGCGTAATTTTCTCATCCTGTGAGAGCGCCGCGTTGTTCTTCACCGCCTGCATCTTGGTGCGCGCGTCCTGCCGGATGGCCTGCATCTTCGTTTTCTGCTCCGGCGTCAGGTTCAACGACTGCAGGAACTGGCCGCGCCGGCCGCGCATCCCCATGTGGTCCTTCCGCATCTGGGCGATCTGCTGCTGCTGCTCCGGCGTGAACACCGCAAGGGCATCCTTCTTCGCCTGTTGGAAGATGTCACGCGCCTTCGTCTGCTGCTCGGGGGTGAGGTTTAACCGCGCGGCCATGCGTCCCATGCCGAACTGCCCGCGATGGCAGGAACCGCCCTGACGGTGCATCATCTGCGCGCCGGCCACCGCCACGACAGCGATCACCAGCACGGCAGAGAGCAGCGCAATGCCAATTGCTTTCTTACTTTTCATCTCTGGTCCTCCAATTCGTCCCGACGATCCGGGGGTGGACCGAACGGCTCATACTCACACTCTACCCCCCAATTCTGAAAAATTTCTGAAGATACAACTTGATGGCTAAAAAATATTCAATTCGTCTTATTTCAGAATCCATTCCTCGGCAGTCCACTCTTCGCGCCGGTTTTCGCGTACAATACCCCTCGTGCTGCCCAACGACTTGATTACCGATCTCGATATCATTCACCAACGGGTGATCGCGGAGGAGGACGAGAATGTCCGCTTCCGTCAGTTTCTGCGTTACCGTCTGCTGTGGAGCGACCGCCAGTTGGATGACTTCGTGCACAGCATCGCCCATAAGGTGGAAGCGGGGGTCGACTGCACGCAATGCGGCAATTGCTGCCGCGTGCTGGAGGTGTCGCTCGACACGGAGGACCTGTTTCGACTGGCGGATCATCTGCAGCAGAGCGCCGAGCAGATCGACGCGGAGTATGGTGGCCGAGGCACGTTATGCGAGCGTTCCTTCGCGGCCAGCCCCTGTGCCTTCCTGTGCGATAATCGCTGCAGCGTGTATGCCGCCCGCCCGCAGGATTGCCGCGACTACCCGCATCTGGGGAAACCCCTCTTTCGCGACCGCATGTGGCAGCTGCTCAACCATGCCGAGGACTGCCCCATTATCTTCAATACGCTGCGGCGGCTGAAGCAGGCGTTCCACCAAGGCCACCATTGAAAGGATTTACATACAGATGCTCAATATATATTGACAGGAAGCGCAAATAACGTATACTTTGTTGTAACATAAATTTAATAATAATTTTATTATGTTATTGATTTATTGAGAAGATACCAAGGACTTCACCGGGGTGTTGTCGGGTGTGGGGATTGCACTTATCGGCATTCCTGCTGCCTGGTGGTGTCCGTGGGGTGGGGACGCACCCCCTTGTGCTGGTTCGCCATTATCGAATTCGTTTACCGAATCCGGCGCATCCAGGTGGATCGCGAGCCGTGCTGGCGCCGTGATGCTGTCGTCTCTGCGGGCGTTGCGTAAACGCTCGTCAGAAACCAAGGGAGGTGCACGCATGAACGGCTGTGCTCAACAGCACGCGAGGCAATCACACGGCTTTACCCTCGTCGAAATTCTTGTAGTGACGGTGATTGTGCTGGCACTGGCGGCGATCCTCTTTCCGGTCGTCGATGGCGCTCTGGAGAAATCTCACCAGGGCGACTGCTTGAGTAACCAGAAACAATTGGCGCTGGCGCTGCTCACCTATACCCAGGATCATGACGGCCTGCTGCCGCTGCCTTCCGACTGGATCGCGGCGACCGGCTTGCCGGATAATTCTGCCGTATTTGATTGCCCTTCGACCTACAAGGTCGGCACGGCGCAGGAACCGGACTACGGCGTGAATGCGTTCCTGTATCGATGGGACAACAACCGCAATCGCGTCCCGCTGCCGTTGGAAAAGGTGGCGAACGTGGCCACCGTCGAATTAACCTCGGACTTAAAGGTGCCGACCGGTCCGGCGTCGGGGAACTTCTGGAAAGATGAATTCATGAACCCCTTCCCCGGCACCTACACCGTGCCCGGCTACGCGACCTTTGCGGGCATTTCGCGGCACGGCCCCGGCGTCATCGTCAGCTTCCTGGACGGGCATGTGGCGCTGGTAGAAGGCCGCGCCATGGGCACCCAGGACATGACGCCATACAACATCCCGCCCGGCTACGGGCGCGTCAACCTGGACATGGCCACCCTGCGCGATGCGAGTGACGCGCATGACACCATGCAGACCTTCACCTCCTTCGCGGCCACCTGGATGGCCTCCCAAGGGACCTTCGATGAAGAGGACAAGACGTGGGACATCACCAACGCCCACCTGATGACCTCCGCGGAAGGGCAGACCTACGACCGGAACTGCGCGTTCAACGGCGCCTCGGATTTCGGCCTGCTGCGCATGGATATCACCTGCACGCCGGGGGCCAAGCTGATGATGGCCACCCCGAACGACTTCACGGGCATGAAAAACACGACGATCCCGGCTGATCCAGCCACCCAGATGAACGAGAAGATGACGATCGGCTACCAGTCGGTGTATTACATCGACACCGCCACCCACAAGTTCCACGGCGGCTTCACCAAGGCGCTGTCCGATCAAAGCATCTACTCGGGATACGCGACGAACACCTGGGTCGATCTGCAGCCGCCCGCCCTCGGTACCATTCAGACCATGCCGGACTACAATCGTTTCACCATCGAAACGAATGTCACGTTCGCGGGTGGGCAGAAGGTGCCGTTCCCGGCCGACCCGGACAACAGCAAAGGCTGGGTGCTGGGCGGGAACTATGAGACCGGAAGTCAGTTGTACCAGAACGTGAACGTCAAGCTCTGTTCGTCAACGGACGGGCTGCCGTTCCTGCAGTATAACGGGCCCTATGTTGCCAACCTGTACACGGCGAATCATTACGGCCGCATCCTGCTCAAAGTGATGGGCGGCACCGTGTCGATCAACAAGCTCTACTGGGCGCCGTCCCTGTGAGTCACCGCCGGTAAGCGGATGTTAACCCAAAAGGAGGGAATGTTATGACTCCGTGTATGACCCGAACAGGGGCAACAACCCGAGCGGGATTCACTCTCGTCGAGCTGCTCATCGTGATCGCGATCATCACCGTGCTGGCGGCAATCCTGTTCCCGGTGGTGTCCGCCGCCCGTGAAAAGGCGCGGCGGGCCCAGTGCACCAGCAATGAGCACCAAATCGCGCTGGCCGTCCTCATGTACCAGCAGGATCATGGCGGCAAATTCCCCATCAAATCGGAAATCTGGGAAACTCTGAACCTGCCGACCAAGGTGTTGCAGTGCCCGACCGCCGGCGATTACGCTTCCCTTGGCGGCGGCAAGATGGCCAGCGCCAACCCGATCAGCTACGGGTATAACGCGTGGATTTCCAATAAATCGCTGGCGGCCGACGGCATGCCCAAGGCGGATAAACTGATCATCATCGCCGACAGCCAGGAAACCGACCACCAGTTGCTCACCACCCTCGATGTCGATTACCGGCATGGCACCAGCGCGGTCGCCGCCTTCGCGGACGGCCACGTTGCCACCGAGGAGGCTGCGCCGATCTATCCGGTGACCGATCACGAGCTCTTCTCCGAGCAGGTCTCCACCTGGCCCAGCGGATATAAGGCGCTCTACAATGCGCCCTATCCGGCCCCGTACAACGGGCAGTACTGGACCAGCCTGTCCATCCCGCCCATCCCCGGCTGGCAGAGCAACGAGTTCGATGAGCCGACTAACATGTGCGGGCCGTTCGGCGTCGGCGTGGCCGGCGACCAGGCGCTCTGGGTGCGCGGCTTCCCCTATCTCTATTTCACCACGAAACCCGTCTCCGAGGTCTGGTTGCGCATCCCCTTCCCGGCGAATGCCAACACCATCACCGAGACCGGCATGTGGGTGGTCAGCCTGCCGTATTACGATTACGTCAATATGGGCGCCTCCATGGACGTCACCGATCCCAATACCCCGGAGATCAAGGGGTATGCCCAGGTCAACGTGCTGGACGACGAGTTGAAACAGATCGCGTCCTTCAAGCTGCAGTTGAGCGGCACGTCGGCGGAATATTCCATCAACGGCGAATCGCTCTGCGCGCTGAACAACGTGGCGGAGCTCTCCAACAGCGCCTGGGAGGAAAACCCGGCCAAGGGCGGCAAAACGCCGATCTGGGCGTATAACTACAAATACGGCAACGCCTCGCGCTGGTGGGGGTATGATTGGCCGCATGCGCTGGTGCTGGTCGGCGAAGGGAACGGGAAAGTCACCTGCTCGTTGGCGGCCAACGTACCCGAGGTGCAGGGCGCGCGGGAAGTGGACGCCCTCGCCGGCAGCAACACCCTCAAGCCGCGTTGGATCGAGTTCCGCTGCTCGGACGTCGGCGCCGGCCACCCGGGCGAAGGCACCATCCGCGTGGTCACCCAGAAATACGGCGGCGGCATCCTGTGGGGGATCAACCGCGAGTAAGGCTGCGTTGTATGGGAGTGTAAGAGTCGGGGAGTATGGGGGAATAATCCTCTCCCGTACTCCCTCCTTTTATCGATATCGATTCGTTGCGGTATAATAAAGTACGAGGTTATTTCATGTCACGGTTTTTCACGTTCATCGTCCTGTGCGGTCTTGGCCTGTTGCTGCTGGCGGTTGCCGGCTGTGGGAAGAAGGCGGCGGCCGGCAGAAATATCCACGGACCGGCGCTGACGCCGTATCGACAGAAGGCGCCGGAAAAGCTCGAGCCCATCGAGATCCCGCCGGTGATGAAGGAACATAAAGAGATACCGGCAGGGAAATAACCCCTGGGATCGCAGGCCTGCGGCGGTATTCCGCCGCATACCCGCGCCTGCCTGAACAGACAAGCCGATATGCAAAATGCCGCCCGTCGCAGCCAATGCTGGTTAGTAATACCAACATTGGCTGCGACGGGCGGTAACACTTTTATAGCCTTACTTATTCAGGCAGGCGCGGGACGCCTGCGGTCCCAGGACATTTCACATCAATTTTCTCGGCGCCGACGTCGACCACCCCTTCTGGAAATGCAGGCGGTCATTCACGCGGATCTCCAGCTCGGTGGTGTAGTGGAAGGCGGCGGGATCGCTGGTCAGCGTGGACTGGGCGTTGACGTCGAAGGTGCGGCCCGGGTATTCGTAATGGAAGTCGGCGGTGGAGTGCAGCGTCACGCGCGCGGGATCGTCCGGGTCGACGGTGTAGCGCGCGGTGTGGTCCTTGCCGCGGCCGTATTGCGTGGCGTAATACAGCGATTGCATGCCGCTGACCAGGTCGCGGGTGATGGTCACCATTGGCTCCGGCAGCGATTCGCGCGACGGCAGCGGGTAGGGTGACTCGCCCAGCGCGGGTTCCGGCAGCGCCGGCGATTGCGGCGGCGCCACCGGCAGCACGATGTGCGACCCGTGCAGGATCTCGCAGGTGAAGGGGTGGGGGAGCGGCCACACGTTGAGGAAATCCGCCCCGGCGATCATCACCCGCACGCGGTGACCCGGCGCGAAGCGGTACGCGCAGGAGAGCAGTTCCACCTCCACCGCAGACTCTTCGCCGGGCTGCAGCGGCTTCAACTCGGTGTGCGAGTCCCGGTGCGCGGTGTTCAGCCAGCCCTTGGTCACCAGCGCCGTCGTGCCGTCCGGCGCCACGTCGCACAGCTTCACCGCGAAGAGCGCCACCTCCTTGTCGCAGGTAAAGCGCAGCTTCGCCCGCGGCACGCCCGTCACCTCCAGCGCCTCGGTCAGCACCGGGCCGGTGTAGGTGACGGCATACAGCTCGTCCGCGCGCTGGTCGAGGGGCAACATCCAGTTGTCGTTGAACGGCCCGCCCCCATGCTTGCCGGTGGCCACGCCGGCGCGGACGTCGGAAACCAGCGTCTCCGCCCCTTCGCCCGGCGCTTCCGTCAGCTCTCCGTGACCCAGATACAGCGGCGTCTCCACCTGCCGGGCCAGCGGCCATGCATTCTCCGCGCGGAAGGCGCCCTTGTCCTCGACGAACATCGGCGCCGGCGTCTGATACTCGCGCACGAAGAGGGTCACCGGCGGCTCGTCCATGATGCCGGTGTCGATGCCCTTCAGCCAGTAATCGAACCAGCGGCGCATCTCGCGGTCCCAATCGATGCGCGGGCCGGGGATGGCGGCGTCCGGGAACTGGTGCGACCAGGGGCCGATCAGTGCGCGCTTGGGTGCACTCAGCTTCGAGAAGATGCGCAGCAGCGGGTGAAAATACCAGTCCGCCCAGCCGTCCACCACATACACCGCGCACCGCACCTTGTCATAGTTGTCGCGCAGCGAGCGCTCGCGCCAGAACGGCCCATCCTGCAGATTGTCGACGAAACTGACGCCCCACGGCTGGTTGTGTTGCAGCCGCTCCGCCCAAATCGCTCCCCACTGCTCGCCGGCTACTTCCGGGTCGGGGGGCGAGAAGTTGAAGGCGGTCATGATGTTGCCGTAGTTTTCGTGCATGTAGGTGCGCGGCTGCCCGCCGGGGTTGGTCCACTCGGTGTAGGGGTCGTCGCTGCCGGAGCGCGCGATGATCGCCTTCAGATGCGGCGGCGCGGCCATCGCCATCTGCAGCGACACCACCGCGCCGTAGGAGATGCCGTACATCCCCACGTTGCCGGTGCACCAGGGCTGCGTGGCGATCCACTCGATCATGTCGTAGCCGTCCTGCCGCTCCGCCGCGCTGTACAGCGTGTCGTTCCAGCCGCCGGAATCGCCGGTGCCGCGGATGTCGAACAGCACGAAGGCATACCCATACCCCACGAATGGCGGCGCCGCCCCCAGCCGCCCCTTACGGTACGGCGTATACATCATCAGCGCCGGCGCCGGCTCCCCGCCGGCAGGCCGGTAGATATGCGCGGAAATCTCCACGCCATCGCGCATCGGGACGCGCACGGTTTCGGCAATCACGGAACGGTCGGTCATGGAAACTCCTGTCGTGATGATTAACCGGTGAATTCGCTGCCGAAGGCCGGCTTCCTTTACCTGAAATATTTTCGATGTTGCTTGTATATATGCGCTTCTTTATGGAATAAGCAAGACAGAAGGCTTACGCCTCCTGTGGAATCTCTCCGCAGCCAACCGAATATTGACGAGGTATTGCGCGCTCCCGCCGGATGGCGGGGGCGCGCAATGTGTTGTAATCCAAGGCAATCCGGTGGGTGGCATCACGGGTATGATACTGGTGGTATGCGAAATCCTGATACACCGGCAGGAGAACGGAGCATCGTGACAGGGGGACTCATGAGCGGGGGCCAAAGCGAACGTGTAACGCGGCGGCAATCCGCCCTGTTGCGCAATGTCGCCGTCCTGGTCGCCGCTATTTTTATCACCGAAGCGGTCGTCGATCTCTCCACGCTGCACCTGCCGCCAAGCATCCCCGAACCGGTCAGCACGCTGATCGACAGCCTCTCCCTGATTATATTGCTGACGCCGGTTCTCATCTTCCTCATCGTGCGCCCGCTGACCCTGCAGTCCGAGGAGTGCAAGGAAACCGCAGATAATCTGCGCGAATCGGAGCAGACGCTGCGGACTGTCTTCGACAGCGTCTACGACGCCATTATCCTGCACGACACCGACGGGCGCATTCTCGAAGTGAACGAGAAGATGCTGAGCATGTACGGGGCGAGTCGTGAAGACGCGTATCGCGTCACCATCCGCGACCTGTCCGGCGCTTCCGCGCTAATCGAGCAACTGCCCGCCATCTGGGATGACGTGCTGGCGGGATATCCCCACTTTTTCGAATGGCGCGCCCGCCGGTTGGATAACGGCGCCGAATTCGACGTCGAGGTGTTCCTGTCGAAAATCACGCTGCAGGGTCACAACATGATCATCGCCAACGTGCGTGACATCACCGAACGGAAGCGTATCGAACGGGAGCGCGAGATGAGCGTGCACGTGCTCTCGCACGACCTGCGGGCGCCGCTGGCCATCATCCAGGGCCATGCCCAGTTGCTGCGGGAGGAAGCGGAAACGCCGCGGGAGAGCCTCGAGGCGATCCTCCGCGCCGTGTTCGCGATGAACAACATGATTCAGGACCTGGTGGACGCCGCGCGGCTGGAAGGCCGGCAATTATTGCTCAACCGGCAGCCATTGTCCTTGCGGCAGTTCGTGGATGACCTGCTGCGCCGCTCGGCCGCCGCGCTGGAAGTGTCCTGCATCGTCGTCGAAATTGCGCCCGAGCTCCCCCCCGTGGACGCCGACCCCAACCGCCTGGAGCGCATTCTGCTGAACCTCCTCGGCAACGCGTTGAAATACTCCGCGCCGGGCACGCGGGTCACGCTGCACGCCACGCTAACCGAGGCGGAGGTGACGGTCTCCATCAGCGACCAGGGCATCGGCATCCCGCCCGAGGTCATCCCGCATCTGTTCGAACAATATTACCGCGCGCCCAACGCCGAGCGGATCGAAGGCATTGGCCTGGGCCTGTATATTACCCGCCGGCTGGTGGAAGCCCACGCTGCGCCATCGTCTGATGGAAAGACCATGGTGGGGGGACGTATCTGGGCCACCAGCGAAGTCGGGAAAGGGAGCACGTTTTCGTTTACGCTGCCGGTGGCGAAAGAGCATGGGGAGGGTGAATAGTGAGTAGTGCTACAATGTGATAAAAGAAGTGCAAGCCCGGTGGTCGAGTAGGCAGGGGAACCTTACGCATCTTTCCATCGCTCCCATGCCGTATCGAGACCACCGCGGGTTTAGGTAAGCCTTACACGAACGGGCGCTATCAGAGATGCGGCGGAGTACCGCCGCAGAGGTGGTCTCGATACAGCGCGAAAACTGCGAAAAGATGTGAGCAGCTTCCTTGCCTACTCGACCACCGTCCTGGCGCTTATCACTTATTACTGATCACTCTGACACTCAAAACCCCAGCATCTGCTCCACCTGCGTCACCGCCCCCGGCCGGTAGTGGTTGCGCCGGAAGGCTTCGCCGTATTTGACGCCGACCAGGTAGCCCCGCTCCAGCGCACGGCCTTCCATCATCTGGAAGATGCCGCCCACGTATTCAAGCTGGGAGGCGTAGCATGCCATCGCCTGCACCTTGGCGGCGTAGGTCTCGGTCACGTCCACGATCAGCGACGGGCTGGGCATGCGGTCGATGATCTCGAATTCATAGAGCGGCGCCATCGGGTGCACCGCGCCTTCCACCATCGCGCACGGCGACGCGGCGTGGAACCACCCCTCCTGCACCACCTTGCTCACCGCCTGGTGGTCGTTATAATCGGAGTAGTAGTGCGAGAAGATGACGTCCGGTGTGAAGTCGCGGATGTGATGCACTACGGCGTGGTACAGCTCGTTCCCCACGCGCATGTCCCAGTCGAGCTGCCCCAGGTTGACGTATTCGGCGATGCCGAGGATGTTGCAGACCGCCTCCGCCTCGCCCCGCCGGCGGGCGACAATACCCTCCCGCTCCGCCATGCTGGGGTACCCCTCCGCCCCCGCGCTGAACATGACCAGCCGGATCTGCGCCCCGGCGTCGGCGAATTTTCGAATGGTCCCCCCCATGCCGATCACTTCGTCGTCGGCGTGGGCGCAAAAGATGAGGACGCGCATGAAAGCCCCCTGGAACCGTGGAAAGTTGGAAGGATGGAAGATAGCCATCCGTTCACCACGCATGGTAAGGGAATCGAGGGAGGCTGTCAACGCTCACGGCAGCTTCTTACTCTTGCTCTTTCATCTTGCTCTTGCTCTAAAAAGCCTCACGAGTGCCGAATTCGTAAGGCTTTTTAGAGCAATAGCAAGATGAAAGAGCAAGAGTCAGACTGGAAGGCTGGTTAATATAATCTTCCAGCCTTCCACCCTTCCATGCTTCCAACCGTCCTTAGCGCAAATGGCACGGTAAATAAGCCAACCCGTCCGGCCCCGTATATTCGGCGCGCGGGCGTATCAGGCGGTTGTTGCCCCACTGCTCCAGGATGTGCGCGATCCAGCCCGCCAGGCGGCTGACGGCGAAGACCGGGGTGAACAGGTCGGATGGGATGCCGAGCGTGGTATACACCATGCCCGAGTAAAAGTCCACGTTGGGGTAGACTTTGCTGTGGGCGCGCATGGTGCGTTCCACTTCACGGGCGATGTCGCACCAGTGGGTGTCGCCGGCGGCGCGGGACAGGCGCTCGGCGTAGTCGCGCAGCACGGCGGCGCGCGGGTCATCCGTGCGGTACACGCGGTGGCCGAAGCCCGGCACCTTCGCCTTGCGCGCCAGCGCGTCCTGCACCCACGTGGCGGCGCGGTCCGGCCACTCGATCTCCCGCAGCATCTTCATCACCTCTTCATTGGCGCCGCCGTGCAGCGGGCCCTTCAGCGCCCCGATGCCGCTGGTCACGGCGGAATAGACGTCCGATAGCGTGGCGGCGGTAACGCGCGCGGCAAAGGTGCTGGCATTCAGCTCGTGGTCCGCATGCAGCACCAGCGCCGCGTCCAGCGCCCGTACGTGCTCCGGCGGCGGCTCTTCGCCGTGCAGCGTATAAAGGAAGTTCCAGGCGATACTCTTCTCCGGCAGCGGCAGAATCGGCTCCTGGCCGGAGCGCAGCCGGTGGTGCGAGGTCACGAACCACGGCAGGTTGACCAGCAGGCACTGCGCCTTGCGCAGGCAGGCCTCCCGGCTTACGTCGTCGCCGTCCTCGTCCCGGTGCGCCAGCGCGGACACCGCCGTGCGCAGCACCGCCATCGGCGATGCCGTCGCCGGAAACAGCCGCAGCACCATCAGCGTCTCGCGCGAGTACTGCTCGGTCACCGCCAGCTCGTCCCGGAACCAGGCCAGCGCATCCCGGTCGGGCAGCCGGCCGTGCCAGAGCAGGTAGGCCACCTCTTCGAAGGTGCTCTGCTCTGCCAGCGCGATGGCATCGTAACCGCGGTACAGCAGCCGCCCGGCCAGGCCGTCGACGAGACAGATGTCGGACGAGCAGGCGACCACGCCTTCCAGCCCGGCCGCGGGGGGCGGCGCGTGACGCTCGTGGGGGAGAAGGGTGGGTGCTGCCTTGCCGGCAGCCGCCGGCGCGCCGTACCGCACCGGGCTTCGCTTGGCGAACTTCATCTTCAACATGGAGTGATGCCTTTCTTGGCGTGCGAGACCAAACAAAAACGCGCACCAAGCCACTGCTCGGTACGCGGTTGCCTGGCCTCTTCGCCGTGCCTGCGAGGTTAGCTGACGGGTTAAGGTGGAAAAGGTCACCTCGCCCCGATCACCCGTCTGTCGACGGACTTTTCGGAACTTCACCCCAAAGAATGGTTCCCCCGCTCCTACTGCGTAGGATTCGGCACCTGGTTGTGTTGTGATTCTTTAGTTTACCATGCAAGCACCGTTTCAAACACGAGAAACGCTCTGTCGAAGGTGCTAACGCGTTAGTGCTTTCTCGGAGCCCGGCCTGTTCGGTGCGCCGCGGGAGGGCGAGGCTCCTGCCCAATACTGTTCAAATAAGGGTTTTCGTAGGGGCGAGTGGCACTCGCCCCGTTACAGGAGCCGTATTCGTCTTGAGGCGCAATGCCGCACTCGGCTCTCTTACGGGGCGAGTGCCACTCGCCCCTACGAAAAGCCTTATTTGAACAGTATTGAGGCTCCTGCCGAGCCAGGATTATGCGCCCGGTTTCGACATTAGTGCCGTTCGAACCCGGCTTCGAACGGCGTTAATGTAGAAACCGGGCGCATAATCCCGGCTCGGCAGGAGCCTCGCCCTCCCGCGCCATATCACCACAACCGCGGAAACACCTCCGTCACCCGCTCCCCCGTCGCCTCCACCGTGCGGCCGTCGACCACGCGCAAACCGGGGCGGGTGCCGTCGTGCGGGGTGGGGATGCGCTCTTTCATCTCCATGCGCAGGATGACGGGGTGGGGGACGGTGATCGGTTTGATTGCTTTCAGCTTGCCGACGGCCTCCTGCGTCTTCTCGGCGATCAGGCGGTGGGCCACCTCGGCGGAGAGCAGGCGCGCCCCCTGGGTACCCAGGCCAGTTTTCACCGGGCAGGTCACCACGCCGGGGATCCACTCTACGGCCTCCGCGCAGGCCTTGTCGTCGCCGGAGACCAGAATGACCGGCACCCCCAGTTCCGCGGCGGTGGCGGCGTGGATGCCGATCTCGCCCACCAGCCGCCCGTTCAGCCATAGATTTTGCACCTCGGCCGAGGAAAAGGTGTGCTCCAGCAGCGCCCCCGCCGTGCCGGCCAGTGCGTGGTAACCGAGCAGGATGAGCGCGTCCGCCTCCTCCAGGCCGGGGAAGGGGTGCGCTGTCTCACCCTGCACGATCTCCAGGCGCGGGTCGAGCTGGTCCCACAGGGCGTGGTTGCCGCCCCCGTGCCCGTCGCGCACGATCACCGCGCCGGCGCCGGCAGCGAAACACCCTTGCGCGCAGGCGTTGATATCCTGCGTGTAATACCGCCGGCCCTCCGCGTACAGGCGCCGGTCCGTCAGCACGAAATCGCTGCCGGAGATGCCGCTGATGCCTTCCATGTCGGCGCTGATGTAAAGCTTCATGGGTATATCCTACACCCGACAGAGCGCTTGGACAACTACCGCCGGGCAGGCACATCCGTGCGCTCGCGATCAACACGCGTTATGAACGAGCGTATCGCGAACGGTTACTGGTTCCCCGGGGCGCCGTCGGTGGGGGCGACCTCCGCCGTGGGGTCCTGTGCCGCTTTCTGCTTCAGCTGAGCTGGCGACGGTTCTGCGGAAGGATCCACCGGTGCCGCCGCCCTGCCGCCAGCCTCCGGAGGAGGAGCGACGGTGGATCCATTAGGCGCCATTTGATTGCTCACCGGTGCTGCGCCGGGGATCCGGGAAGCGCCTCCTGCCGGATTAGGGCCGGTCGCTTTTTTTCCACAACCGGTCAGCGCCAGCAGCAGCGCGCACAGGCAAAGTCCGATCATTACCGTTTTCGATGTCATCCGTCCATACCTCCACGAAACATGAATCCCTGGTGCGAAAGCTGAAACGCAGTTCCGACACAGGCCCTGATCTATTCATTTCACGCATTCAGGCAAAAATCCTGCTTCCCAGCGTGTGCCGGAAGCGCATTGCGGTCTGGAGTGTCCCGAGCATATACATCGCTGGGACGGAAGGTGCCGGCCGGCACTGCCGACCGGCACCTTCCGCCGGTATGGGGAGTTGTTCGCTCCCGCTGGCGTCAATTGTTGCTGGTGAATTCCGAGAACGCATCCCAGTAGATGCCGCCACCGAAATCGGGGTGCCAAATCTGGAAGCTCCCCTGGCCCACGTCAGTAGCGCCATCATAAGTCGACACACGCAGCTCGATCCAGCGCGGCTCCTTGATATCGCCACTGAGCTTGGTGACGGTGGCGTAGCCACTAAGAGACGGGTCGCTTGTCGAGCTAAACGAACACAGCACACTGCCGTTGCCGTACCCCGTCATCAACAGGTTGGAGATCGTGTCGCCTTTGCTATACGTCCAGTTGCGATCCGGCGCGACGGGGAATGCCGATGCCGTGTTGATGACCGCCGCGTTACTCACTTTCAGCAGTTCGGTGCCGTTACACGTGTAGGTCGCATCCGTTCCCTGCATACTCAACCGGAAGGAGACGATTTTCTGATACGCGGCATCCAGGATATTGAGTTCGGAGAAGCCGCTGATCACGCCTCCCGGGGTGGTGGTTTCGGTGACGCCCACCTTGCCGCCGCAGCGCGGCATATTCCACTGCGGGATGCTCATCAGCCAGGCGCCGGCTGCCGGGATGGAGTTGGCGACACGGATCGGAATGCGCACATACACCTCATCCGGATTGCCAGTGTAGGGATACATGCGTGGGGCGCCGGAACCATACGAGCGTCCGAAAATGGCTACGCTGGCCTGGCCATATACTGTCAGCGCGCTAGTGCCCCAACCGCCGGAATTCGTGGGATCGGTGAAAAGCGGTGACTGCCAACTGGCCGGGCGCAGGGTGCAATAGCGTGATGGGAAGGGCACGTCATGCAATGCCATATAGGTTTCGTATGGGTTCCATTCCGGATAGGATTCGGTCAGCAGCTCGTTTTGGGTGATGGGGGTGATGATAACGCGACCGGTCGGCAAAACCTCCACATGCCCGTCGGCGAACCCGACGACCGCCTTGTCGCTATGGCGGGCATCGACGTCGCTGGGAGTTTTGAAGAAATGGCTCGTCACTTTGCAGTCGGTGACGACCGGAATAGTCTGCGATGCGCCGAGTCCGCGGGAACTCAACGGCAGCGCCGAGAGCCAGTAGTTGTAGCCGTACCCCTGGGTGGCCTTATTGAACGTCGGGCAGGCCAGGGTTTTCGGCGGCAGGTTGATATCTCCCCAGACCTTATCTCGATCCGGGAAGGAGTTGTTATGGTCCTGCATATAGATCTGCACGGCCACCATGATCTGGCGCACGTTGCTCTGGCACTGGGCCTGGCGCGCTTTTTCACGGGCCTTGGCAAAGACCGGGAAGAGAATGGCCGCCAGGATCGCGATGATGGCGATCACGACCAGCAGCTCTATCAAGGTAAAACCCTTGCGGGTGTGTGTCATAGACATCGGATTAACCTCCTTCTGGGTCTGATCGATCTCGAGGCGAGAGCGGTCATTAGTTCCCTCCACTATAATAGAGCGAGTTGATCTTCATCAGGGCATTATAGCAGTGAATATACTGGTGCATGTTCACCTGATACGAGAACGGCAGGAACGGCCCTTCACTCGTGACCTCGGATGGCGTGCAGCCGGGCATTTTGACCGTTGTCCGTTGCCGCGCGGCGAGCACACAGGACGAGTTCCAGATCTGCGGGGTGTTGTTGCCCTGCGTCCAAACCGGCTTCGACGTATCGGTGGGGAATAAGACCACATTGCCGCCCATCGAGTAGTCGGTTTCCAGGATAAAGTGGGAGGTGGTGGCAGCGATCTTCATGCGCTTGCCTTTCACCGCATCCGGCACATTGATCCAGGTGCCGGGGCTATACCCGCCGCCATACGCATTCGCGCCGGACGCCATTGAAAAGCCCTTCAACTGACCGAATTGCACCCAGTTGTTGGCCGTATCGATCAACACCGGGCGGGAATGGGCTTCGCGTTCCCGATTGAGAACGGTCGTCGCCGGCCAGGAGGTGGTGGCCGCCAGAATCCCTGCGCTCTGCGCCCAACGGTAGCCACCGACCGACACCATACCGCCATCCGTGAGTGTGAAATCGACGGCAAAGGAATGATTCGTCAACTGGTTGGTGGTGCCGAAACAGGCGGCGTCATAGGCCAAGGCGATGACGTTCGTCTTCAAGCCGACCCCGCCGGGGTTGCCCTGAAGGTCCAGGGTTTTGGAGGTGGGATTAAAGGACCACCCGATCGGCACACCGGCAGCGGAGGTGCCCGCGTTATCGTAGGCGGAACCGGGACTGATCGCAAAGTAGGAGCCCAGGCGCCGCTTGGCATCCGCCGCATCCTTGCACTCGTTGAAGTTCACATACATGCGCCAGCCGGAGCGCGGGATGCTGTAGGGGGATTTCCCGTTACCGAGTTCCAACCCCTTGAGCAGCTTGACGTGCCCATCCGCGAAGGCAGCGACCGCGCCGCTCTGGTGGCGCACGTCACCGGTCCCGGTGACGGTATACCCGGTGACGGTATACGATTTCGGGAACGGGTTGGAGAATTGATCCTTCAAGGCCTGCCTCACCGGATCGGCGTCTTTGGCGCCGGCCGACGTCATGCGCTTGAGGTCGGATATCAACTCCACGCGTGTCGGGTCCTCGATCGAGGCCATCTTCACGGGCACGATCGAGAGGCCGTCCTTGCCGAGATCATATAAAAAGGCGTTCATCCCGTAATCGGGATCGCTCGGTGTGCCCACCTTGGCGCTGCTCGGGCAATCAAAGGTTTTGGGATCACCGGAGAGATTGGTCGCCTCCACCCACTGTGAGGGCAGGGGGAGTGCTTCATCGTGATCCTGGGCAGACGCCAGCAGGGCGATGGCAAATTGCCGTTGATTATTCATGCACTGGTTCTGGTACGCCTTCTCCCGCACCCGGGCGAAGACCGGGAAGAGGATGGCGGCCAGGATCGCGATGATGGCGATCACGACCAGTAATTCGATCAAGGTGAACCCACGGGGGGAGGTCACCCGCGAACCGGTATGAAACGGGACCATACTATTACCCTCCTTACAGTTGACGGCTCCGCGTTCGGAGTCCGGTCAGCCGTATGAATCGTGTTTGTCGTCAATACCCAGTAATCCTGACTCATTGAAATTCTCTGCAACATGTCGAGAATTCAAATGATGAGCCGGTCTCACAAGTGCTATTCTTCTGATTCCGGATTGCTGGGTTAGGGCATGTGATGTCAATGCAGCGCCATGCCCCGTTAGAGCGGAATCTGAACCACGGTCGACGTCACCAGCGGATAGACATTCGTCGCCCCGGTGATATTCTGCATCATCTTCGGTATGTTCGTATTCACTAGATCACCGACGCCGAGTTGTCCCTGGGTATTCAGACCCCAGCCAAAGACAGTGCCGTCCGCCATGCGCGCGAAACTCTCGTCGTACGCGGCATAAATGGCCACCGCACCGCTGACGCCGGAGACCTGCACCGCGCAGGACCGGGTGGTGTTGGAGCTATCGCCCAACTGTCCGTAGTTGTTATAGCCCCAGGCCCACACGGTGCCGTCGCTCTTCAACGCCAGGCAGTGATATGTGCCGCAAGCCAGTTGCGCGACGCCGGTCAGATAGGTCGCGGCGGCGGGGGGCACATTAGTGCGGACCTGCAAGCAATTGTTGTTGGCCGTGGTGTTGCCCTGGCCCAACTGGCCGTAGGCATTGGTTCCGCAAGCCCACACCGTGCCGTCTTCTTTCAGGATGAAGGTATTGCGCGCCGCGACGACGGCCTGCTTAGCATTGGCGAACAGGACCGCCGGTTTTGCCGGAAGCGGGGTCGGAACTGGAATGGACTGCATGTATTGGACGAACGTGGTTTTCTGCACATTCGTGTTATCGCAGATCGTCCGGTAGTTATTATAGCCGGTTCCCCACACCGTGCCGTCGGCTTTGACGATCACCGTATTGTATTGTCCCATGCTAAGGGATTTGATGTCGCTGGGGATACCCCCGATGGGTTTCCAGGCGGTGATATTGGTGACCGTGCCATCGGCTAATTGTCCGTTGCTGTTGATGCCGATCCCGTAGTACTTGCCGTCGGTCTTCTTGACGATGCTCTGCCGGTAATAGGCATAGAGTTTCTCGACATTGGTTTGATCGAAAAATGTCGTCGGGAAGGCGATGCTTAGAATGGTGCCATCACCGACCTGTCCGTTAGTATTCAAGCCCCAGCCCCCCAGCTGGCTGCTCTGGTTGACGTTAATGAGATGATAATCTCCGACGGCGAAATTGGTCACATCCTCCGGGATCTGGGACGCCCGTTCAGCGATACTGCGGTTGGCCGGCGTAGTGCTCCCGTTGCCCAACTGGCAATAGTTGTTCTGTCCGGTTATCCAGTATGCGCATGTCGCGCTCGCCGGCAGCCCGTCCAGCAGCCGCGTCGGTGTGAGCGATGCATCGAGATTCTTGCGAACCGCGACGTGCCCATCGACGAAAGAGGCCACCAGCTTATTCGTGTGGCGCTCCTGCAGATGGATATCGAGGTAAGCCAGGTTGTTGTCCTGCTTCCCGTCCGCCGTCATGAAGATTTCTGACTCTTTCTCGATGTCGCCGAGCGCCATGTCGCCCAGACCGCGGTTGAACACATATGTGTTCTCCTGATTCAGCTTGGCCGACTGGCACTTCAGCGTCCTCGGCGGTAAGGCGAGCGACGCCCACAGCTCCTCGGCCGCGGGGAACGCCTCATCATTGTCCTGCACGCGCATCAGGATCGCCGTCGCGATCTGGCGCTGGTTGTTGATACAGTCGGCCTGGCGGCTCTTTTCGCGCGCCTTGTTGAAGACCGGGAAGAGGATAGCAGCTAGGATTGCAATAATTGCAATCACAACGAGTAATTCGATCAGCGTAAATCCCCGCAGGGGACGCCGGCCATCATGGTCTGCCCATGAGTTCATCGTTGCACCTCCTTTAAAAAATCGCGAAATAGATAAAATGCCCAGGCAGCGACACTGCCGGGCACCGATGATATCCAGGCCAATGCTAAACGATATTAGCATTCTAGCTTAAAATTCGTTAAGCCTGATGTGGTTTTGATTAAGAACTGTTTAAATATTTATAATGTAATACGCCAAAATTAAACTAATTTAACGAGATGCCGGCCATCGACTGCACGGCAGCCGAAAACAGCATCACTTCCACTGTGATCAATTACTATGCTATAATACTATTCCGGTGTGACATTTCGACAAGTGGCAGAGTTGGTCTGGGGTGCTAAACAAGTTTGATTAGGTGGACGGAGTGTGGATATGCCGAATATGAGGGATATCGCGCGATTAGCAGGAGTCTCCATCGGGACGGTCTCACTGGCATTACGGAATAGTGAACGCATCAGTGAAGCGACACGCGCCCGCATCCAGGATATCGCCGCCGACTACGGCTATATTCCCAACCGCTTGAGCCAGGCGATCCTCTCCGGCAAAAGCCGCATCCTCGGCTGCATTATTCATCGCCAGTTCGGTCCCCACTTCGCGCGCATCCTGGGCGGCGTCCTGGAACAGGCCTCCCGCCACGATTATAGCGTCATGGTCTTCCAGACCGCCGAAACCGTCGAGGCGGTGGAGGTGGCCATCCGCAATCTGCTCGAACACCGCGTCGAGGGGATCGTCCTGACGATCCCGGCCATCACGGAAGCGATCCACACCAAGGCGCTGTTGGCCACCCGCAGCGCCGGCGTGTATCTGGTGGCTATCGCCGAATTGGCCTCCCTGGCGCCCGGCGATCTGGTGATCTGCAACATCGAAGCCTTTGCCCGCTTGATGATCGATCATGTTTGGACGTTAGGGCACCGGCAAGTGGCCTTTCTGGGACACCAGCACCCCGTCACCATCGAATACCGTCTGCCGGTGTATCTGCGCATTATGAAGCAATTCGGCCTGCCGACGAATCGCGTGGCGCTCGTCACCACCCAGCAGGAAGGCGTCAATGCCATGGCCGGATGGTTGCGCGAACCGTCGCGACCGACGGCCGTCATCGCGGATGATGACTCCTTCGCCACCTCGCTGATGCAAAGTGCCGGGTCCCTCGGTATCCGCATTCCCCAGGACCTGTCCGTTATGGGCACCGGCAATTTCCATCATGCCTTCATCTACCCGCTCGTGTCCACCGTCGAGAAACACCCGATCACCATCGGCCATGAAGCCGTCAATCTGCTGATCCGGCGGCTGCAGGAAGGCGTCCCGCCCGAAGAGTGCCCCCAGATCGTGCATGAAGTCGAACCGACATTGCTCAAACGGGATACCACGGCGCCGTTGTCGCGCGGGCGCAATGAAGCGCGGGATATCGCGGCGAAAAGCTAGCACTCACAGCGGAAGTGCGGACAGGACAGGCGCCCGAAGCCTGAAAATCGCCGCGCGGCCACCGATCGCCGATCCGTTACCGGTGGCCGTACCCGACCGATTCCAACAGCCGCGTCACCGCTTCGAAACGATCGTTGCGCTCGACCGGCGGCGCGGCCCGGTACGCGGCATCGGCCGGCAACTCGCCGGCGTCTCGCGCCTTCAGCAGCGCGGCCAGCGCCGTCGCCCGTCCGGGGTCCGCGTCGATCAGGTTCCGCTGCTCCAGCGGGTCGGTCGGCAGGTGGTACAGCTCTTCCCCGGTGCCCGCGCCGGGATGCGGCGGCAAGAAGCGCCGGATGAATTTATACCCGCCGTTCCTGACGCACTGCGGCCCTTCGTCCGTCGCGCTGTAAACCGGCCGGTCGGCACATTTCAGCAGCGTCGCCAACTGCACCCCCCGTCCCTGCAATCCGAGCCGCCCGGGGTCCACCCCCAGCATCCCCGCCAGCGTCGGGTACAGGTCGAGCAGCGGAAAGGTGCCGCGCACCACCGTGCCCTGCCGCTGTGTCGGCAGCTTGATGATCAGCGGCACCTGCGTCACTTCCTCATACACGGTCCGGCGGTGACTGAAGTCGCCGTGCTCCAGGAACTCCTCACCATGGTCGGCGAACAACACGATCAACGTGTTGTCATAACACCCCTGCGCCTTCAACCCCGCCAGCAACCGGCCGATGTGGTAATCGGTGTAGCCGATCTCCGAATCGTATCGCCGCAGGTCCGCCTCGCGCCGTGCCCGCTTCGCCGCCGGCTGCGGGGCCACCGCCTGGCCGATGGCCTGGTTCCAACGTGAGGCGCCAAAACGGAAGTCGCGGTGCTGGAAATACGGCTCGTGCGGGTCCATGTAGGCGGCGTAGAGGAAAAATGGCCGCTTGCCCAGCGCCCGCACGCGCCGCAATGCGCTGTCGGTCACCATCGGCGCCGTATCGCGCGACTCCGTCACCCGCGCCGGCTGGTCATCGTAGTAGGCGTACCCCTGGCTTGTCGTCGGCGTGCACACCAGCCACGGATTGGCCACCACCGCATTGGTCGCATACCCGCGGTCCTGCAGCATCTCCGCCAGCATCGGGTAATACCGGCCGACCCCCAGCTCGGTGCTGGCATCCCGGCTGCGCTCCCCGGACGCGAACAGCCGCTCCGGATAGCGCGAGCTCATCAGCGAGTTGACCGACCACACCGTCCACGACGATTGCGCCACGGCATGTTCGAAGCGCGTGCTCTCCTTCGCAAAACGGTCGATCTGCGGTGTCGTCGGCAGATCGTAGCCGTAGCAGTCCACGTGGTCGACGCGCAGCGTATCGATCATGATGAAGAGAATGTTCGGTTGCCTGCGCAGCGCGCGGGCCGCCTGCAGGTGCAGCACCCCCGCCGTCAGGTTCACCACGGCATACCCGGCCACCAGCACCAGCAGCACGCCGTTGATCAGCACGGCGCCGGCACGGGGTACGATGGCGAGGCGTCGCAGCACCGGTCCCGCGGCCGCCAATCGTCCCCGCCGGGCAAGGAAGACCAGTTCCGCGACGACCAGCAGCGACAGCGCACTGACCAGCGCCACTGGGTGCAGCAGGATCTCCGCCGCCTTTTTTCCCTGCAGCGCGGCGCCTAGCCGGCCCGTCGCCTCGTTCCAGAGGAAGCGCGCCTGGAAGGGATCGCGGTCGATCACCAGCCAGGCCGTCGCCGCCAGCACCGCCAACGGCAGCAGCAGGCGCAACGCCGTCCCGCAACGCCCCCGCGCGCGTCGGCCCGCCCACACCGCCAGCGCCAGCAACGCGAAAAAGCCGGCAGTATATCCTGCCCACTGGTTGCTCGCCCCCGCCAGCAACCCGAACGCGGTCCGCGTAAACCCGAAGCGGAACATCGCCTGCCGCGCGATCTCCGGCAGCGCGTACCAGCTCCCCAGCGCCAGCGCCGCCGGCAGCCCGAAAAACAGCGGCCAGCACCAAAGGCGTGCGGACGGCAACCGCCGCCCGCCGCCCGGTCGCTGCCGCGCCGTCATATCCGCGGTCTGTTCGGACGGCAAAGTAGTTCCCGTGTCCTGTTGCATGACGCGCCTGTTCTCCATGCCCTGTCGATTTGGTGCAGACGTCGAAATCACAGATCGTCGTGACGCCGGATAGCCGGGCTCCCGGGTGTCCGCTGCCCCGAAAAGACGTCGAGACGATGTCATTATATGATACATGATCGGCCGTCAGCAGTATACGCTGCTCCCCCGCGCTCTTCCTGCCGTCACCCTCTCCACGGCTCCTCATGTAGAAGTCGTATATCCGTCCGCGGGGGACTGTGGGGCCTTGAAAAGCCGCATGAATGGGAGGGCGAGTGTCCTCGCGAGCCACGAGCGAGGCATCCGTGATCGATCTTCGACATGTCATTTACGTAGTGCGGGTCTCAACAGGCATTCGCTACGAGAGCAGGCGCATAATCGTGGCTGTACCCCACGAGCCCAGGGAACTGTGGGACTGTTGAAAATGTGCGAGCCTGTAAAGCTTGCCCTTAAAGGATCGGCTCGATTGGCTGGTTCATTGTCGAGGGCGATGGGAGGAATAGGAATGTTTTCGTACATGCACCAACACATGTTTCCCATTCCCTCCCATTTTTCCCATCCCCCTCGCCAATGAACCAGCCAACCGAGCCGATCCTCTAAGAGCAAGGCTTTGCAAGCTCGCACCTTTTCACCACCCGCCCCCGCCCTCCGCCCGCTCCCATCCCACCTGTGCCCTCCCACGTTGAGCCGGAAACGGTACGCCGTTCTCTCAAATGCGTGGCGATACCCCAGTCTGATCAATGGAGCGCAGGGGTTGCCGGATCATCAGTTTTGTGGTACAAATTTATTTGTACCTGCAACTACTTGGCGGAAAAATGCGAGGAGGGTGGCGATGAAACAGATTGACCCGATGATTCATGAGCCGGCGCGGCTGCTGGTGATGAGCGTGCTGTCCGGGCGCGAGAAGGCGGATTTTTATCAGATGCTGGCGCTGGCGGAGATGACCGCCGGCAACCTGTCCTCGCACGTGGCGCGGCTGGAGGCGGCGGGCTACGTGGCCGTGCTGAAATCCTTCCGCGGCAAGACCCAGCACACCGAATACCGCATCACCGCCCAGGGCCGCGAGGCGCTGCTCGCCTATTGGCGCACCATGGATGAAATCCGCATCATGTGCCGGCCGGTGCCGGCGTCGTGATCCCCGCCACATTCGCCGCGGATGCCCGCGCGACGGCCGGGTATGATCGCCCTGGAGAGATCGGCATGGCCAATCGACGCGGGAAGAAGACCGGCCCGCCGCCGGAGCTCGCCGCGGGGAGCACCCCGCCGTCCACGATACAGCCGCCGGAGTCGGTGACGCCGCGGGCGCCCATTGTGCAGGAGCCGGTAACGCCCCGCGAAGGCTACGCGGACGCGGCAAAGGAAGCCGCGTGCGCCGACCTGGCGGAGCAGCAAACGCACATGGAGGAGATCGCGGAAACCGGGGTCCCTTACATCGGCCCGCCCCCCATCACCACCGCGCCCACCGTGCATACGGAGGAGTTTTCCCGCCTCGGCGGCCCCGCCGGCGCCCAGCAGCGCCCGCCCGCCCCCAACACCGGCGGCGACTTCGCCCCCGCTCCCGCCACGAAATCACGCCGCAAGAAATCCCACGCCCGGCTAACGCCCGAAGGCTTGGAAGCCGACCCCAACCGCAGCCCCGGCGAGCGCATCCGCCGGCGGGCGGCGCATTGAAGATGGAGAGAATCGAAGAGTGGAAGGATAGTCCATGCGATTCACCATTCGTCCAGCCTTCCATCCTCCAATCGTCCAACCGGCTTACCTCACCTCATACACCTTCAACACTTCATCCCCGTAATGGTTGATTACCTTCACGGCGATCTTTCCGCTGGTTGGGGTGGGGAAGGGGCGGCTCTTGGTCGAGTAGAGGCTGGCCCAGGCAGATTCGTCGATGTCGGCGCGGAGGGCGCGGAGTTTTTCGTAGGGCTGGTCGGCGCCGGTGAAGTAGGCGTGGCGGACGAAGAAGCTCTCGCCGTTGTAGTCGGTGTCGATGAACCAGCAGGCGATGTCGTCGGTGCTGCTGCTGCGGATTTCGCCGTAGGGCGGGTCGAGGTAGACTGCACCTGCCCCCTCAGCCCCTCCTTCTCCGCCAGCGACGCCATCACCAGCAGCGAATCGCTGAGAATCAGCCGGTTCTGCCATTTGTGCTGGTGGTGGTAGAAATCGATCATCTCCTCGAAGTCGATGCCGTTGAAGTCGGTGAAGAGCGACAGGCTCTCCTCCGCCCCGGCCTTCGCCTTCGCGGCACGCAGGTCCTCGATAATCGCCTGCGGGTGGATCTTCTCCTGAATATAAATCGGCACCGCCGGCACCGCCAGCGCCTCCCGATCCTGCGCATCCTTCCCCTTCCACACCAACTGCGGGTCCAGCGACGGATCGCGCGCATACAGCAGGCCGGGATACTCCACCACCTTCGGGTTGGCCTCATCATCGGCGACAAAATCGTCAAGCTCCCGGGTAGGGATGTTGACGCGGGTGTCTTTGTGTTTCAGGGAATCGATGTCTGGCATCACTTCACCTCGGTGATTTTATTCTGTTATCTAATTCTAGGTTAATTTCTGTACAGTCTATATCTGGAAATGATGCTTGTATATCTATTGGTAGTGTTTCACCAAATCGTTCATAAAAAGACTTATCTATCTCGAAGCAATATCGTTTTAAGCCTTTTACATTTGAATGAAGAGCGTTAATAACATTTTGAATATTATCAACGATTGTATCACATATTGGATCAGGACATAGTGAAGCTTTGGTGTTCAATTCGTCTGACATTTTACAGATTTTTAATATATCGTTATTAATACTACGAGTTAATTTGATAATGTGTATACTTTGATTTTCACAGTAAGATTTCATTACTGATTTTAATTTTCTTTTTTGAAACATCTCTATTATTGCAACTCCAGTTCCAACCAAGGTGGCTATTCCAAAAAATATACTTAAGTTATCCATTTGTAACCTCCTTCCGAAATGAGGGGTCTGTCGACATTATTACCATAGAAGTTATTCATCTTCAGTCATTGACTCTCCAACATCGAGAGCGCCATTGTTAATCCTGTTCATTCTCCTCTGGGAATACTAATGGTAATATCCCACTTTCCTGTTCTTCTGGCTTCGGTTTGCTGGCACTGAATTTAACTCGGCGATCCTCCATCCAGTTGAGAAAGTCTTCTTTTTCTCCCGAGACACCCCAGTATATGCGGAGCTCATTACCAGCTAATGAAATTCCTCGCTGCTTTTCCTTCCAATACTCAATAATTCGTTTGAAGATGTTTTGTTTTACCAGCCGTCGCAGTGATGTCACACGTTTGCGGCCATAATATTTGAAAAGGTCGCCACTAGTTTTGGCAAGAAGCTGATCCGGTGTTCGGGAATAGACAGATTGTATTGGATACGACTGCAATTCGCACAGCATGGTTGCCCTGACCTGCTCAATCAGAGCTTGCCTGTAGTAATCCTGCATCAAAGGGTCATAATGATCTTCGTCACTATACAGCAGCAGGAGTGGAGTTGGATTGACATCTCCCTTCACACCGGACATGATACTGGACGAGTTGCCGTGCAGGTTGATATAAGTTTTGAATTCATCGTCCCAGGAGTAAATGATCTCCCCTTCTTGAATCGATAATCCATGTGCAGAGAATGCGCCGGGCTTCAGGTCTACTTGCTTGAGCTGCTCAGCAAGTGTTCCCAGGCATTCACTCATCAGCTCTCGCTTGTCTTCAGGCGTTACGTAGCAGAGAAGGCATGACTCCAGAGGCGCCAATACTTCACTGAATGCAGGACCACAAGCCAGCAGATGACCGCGAGCTTGCCTGGAATTGTCACTTGCTGGTGAAAAAGAGTTACTTTTTGCTTCGTAATAAAGAGCTTTCTGATCGCGTTCCCGCCCGACGATCATTTCCGGTTCCGGTTCAAGGCTGATATCCAATTCTGAATTCTGTATCGCGGTAGCCGTTTCAACTGGGAAGGCAAAGGGGTGCTCGATATAAATCATTTTGAAACCCGCCTGATAAAGAAGCGGGCGAACGCGGTAGTTATCGGATGGTTGCTCCTTAGCCATCCAAAGCAAAAGATTGAGTTGGAAAACGGGGTCTTTAAAGAGTTCATCAGCAATCATTAGATTCCTCCTGCGTAGCTGGCCATTCACTCACGATGTCGCTGTAACGTTTTTCGCCAACCCAAGCGGTTATTTTAGGTGACAAATAATGCTGTATGTTTGCTACTAGTCTATGGAACGTGTTGCCGCAAGTTCCCTGAGGTAAAATAGCAACCATTCCAGTGGATGTCAGTTCAAGATTGATGGGTTGCCATAAGTGACGGTCTGCACCATACACATGGACCTTTGTTGGACCCAGGCGAATAGGATCTCCCCACAATTTGAACCGATTTCGTTTTTGGAAAGCCAACTTTACCCAGCGATCGAAAGTAGCTTCCGGTAGTGGATCGCTGAACCTGATAATCAGGGGAGCGCCTTGGATTCCTGTATTGAATGCCTGTTCCTTACTTGTCTCAGCCCAAGCCGACTCCTCGGTAGTTTCTAATACCGAATTATATATACGGTAGAGATAGCGGACTACGTTTCTATGCGCCTCGAAACTATTTGTATGATTTGTAACCTGACCATTCTGGTAAAGATCGTTCCCGCCACGCCCTGTTCGACTTGGAAGCCGAAGTGCATACAACGCATTCAATGGGTCGTAATCTTCCTGGAGCTTCATGAGAGATTTTTGAATCTGACCAATGCGATCGCCCATTTCGAAACGGGCTTTACGCCTTTCAAATTCTCTCTTATCATCGCCGGTAATATCCTCCTCTTCGATTTCCTCTTCCTCATCTTCCGAGTAATCCTCCTCAGATGCTTCACTCATGGTAAAGTCTCTCGGCATATCAAAGATGCTTTCATGTCGAAATACAAGTTTACCGAATTTGTCATCACCACTTTTAGAGACGTCTTTCTCCCACAATGCCTGCTGAAGCGGACTGCTGAACCATGTATAGTCAAGATCAGGGGATTGGACCCATTGGGCTACGCGTCTTTTTGCTTGAGTCGATTCTTCACTTGTATAATATGCATAAAATCTATCGCTATACTGCTCAATAAATCCAGTCGTTTGTCGATTAACCATTTTCGTTTCAGGATCAAGCACATCACCGATGACCTTCATAAACGTATCATCTATGAGCTTAAGATTAACCCCGAGTTGCTGAAAAATAGTAGTTGGCGACTTCACTCCGCCGTTGCATCGGCTCGTGGCGTGCTCAAGAAGGAATGCTTTAACTAAAGGTACGCGCGTAGAAGGACGTTCGGTTTTTTCAGTGCTTTCTTCTGACAGCCCATTGTAAAACCTGTATACATCAAAACGGTCTTTAGGGTTTTGAGGTGCAAGAGTACGCATATCAGCCTGCCTTTCATTCCTCGTTGACGTGCTGAATGTTATAACAAGCATTCCAGGGGTCGTCAATCTCGATAAACCCCCACCGTCCAAATCCCCCATGATTATTCACCGCCGGCACCCAGAGCGCCCGCGCGGTGGCGACTTTGGCGGCTTTGTCCTTCCGCTTCTCGCCGGTCACCTCGACGATCAGGTTGAGCAGATCGCCGGGGTCGTGGCTGTCATCTAGGCGGACGATGAAGTCGGGGAGGTACTGGTGCTCCTCGCCGTCGATGGTGTAGGGGATGGCGAAGCCAAGGTGGTGGTTCTTCACGTAGCTGACCACCGCCGGCATCTCCTCCAGCGTCTGCGCGAATTTCGCTTCCCAGCCGCTGTCCAGGGTGACGTGGGTGAATTGGCATTTTGCCGGCGCCGTCATATATGTATCTCGCCCGTTGTCGAAAACGAGCTGCTTGCCCTTCTTCTTCGCACGGGGGATGGGCACGAAATACGAGCTGGTGCGGCGGGATGCGACGATCTCGTTGGAGATGCCGTCTTCCGTAAAGCGGAAGTGGCGAGATGGTTCCTCGAACGGCGAATTTAGGATCGGGTTTTCGATGACGACCTGGGGCATGCCTGACACTCCGTTGCCATGTGAGTGAATCTGTAACAGCACCTTTCGCCGGTATTGGGGGAATGTCCTTCCGCTCTTTCCGCGTGATGTTTAAGCGGCAGCCTGCCGGGTATATGGAGAACAGGCGCCGGTCGACCGAGCGGTGCACGCCATCCGTTTCTCCTTCCCAACCGTGACCGCTCGCCATGCCCTCGAGATATGTTGGCAAACAGATGATAACTTACCCGGTAAGAACAGGTGATCCTCTCCCGGTGCAACGGACGCCCGGCATGTGGGCCGGTCGTGTCCGCGGTAAGAAAAAGGGTGGGGAATATCCTACCTATCATTTTGATGTTTTTTTTGCATTCTCACGCTCAAAACCCGCTGAAATCGCCGGGCGAGCGGCGCGCCGTCTCCGGCAGGTAGAATATCCCGCGCGCCTGGTAATTGACCCCGTGACCAAGGAAGAGGCTATCGGGCGATGCCATCTTTCGGAGCGCGGATTGCCAATCCGCGCGTGATGTTTGACGCGGACTGTCTCGTGCGGATGGGCAATCCGCGCTCCGACAGTATGAGGAACCCTTGATGCGGATATCGATCATCCTGCTGCTGGCCGCACTGGCTGTCATGGCGTTCGGCGCCGTGCCGAGTGTGCTGTACGTCTCGCCGCGCGGGAACGACCGCAATCCCGGCACGCGGGAGCGGCCGTTTGCCACCCTGGCGCGTGCACGGGACGCCTTGCGGGTCGCACGGTTGGGAAACACTCCCTTGCCGGCAGGCGGCGTCACCATTCTGGTAGAGCAGGGGCACTATTATCTGGATGAGCCGCTGACCTTTGGCCCGGAGGATGGAGGCGCGCCGGGACAGTGGATCAGTTATGACGGCGATGACGGCGCGATCATCACCGGCGGACGGCGGATCACCGGATGGTCGCCGCGCGGCGAAGGCCTGTGGGCGGCCACGGTGGACGGCGCCGGCCCTGCGTGGCAGCCCCGCCAACTCTTGTATAACGGCGAGCCGCGGCCATGCGTGCGCTGGCCGCGCGAGGGATTTTTCCAGGGCATCGCATCGGAGGACGGCATCGCGCTCACCTTTCCGCCCGACCGCTTCCCGCGCGGCGACACCAGCGGCGGCGAGTTGACGATGCTGGTCGAGTGGACCACCTCGCACCAGCCATTGAACCGCGCGCGCATTGCCGGCAGCGTCGCCACCTTCCCGGCATGCGTGCTGCAGTTCATCGACCAGCCGTGGGCCGCGCACATCAAGCGCAATATCTCCGCCATGCCCTATTACTTCGAGAACCTGGCGGAGACGCCGCTGGCCCCCGGCGAGTGGCGCTGGGATGGCAAGGCGAACGAGCTGCTCTACCGCGCCCGCCCCGGTGAAATTCCCGCGGAGGCGGAGATCACCGTCCCGTGGCTCACCTCGCTGCTCCGTGTCGAGGGAGAAGCCGGCCGGCCGGTGCGCTGCCTGGAGTTCCGGAACCTGACCTTCACCGGATCGGATTTTCAGGTCCCCGCCGCGGGGTTCATGCCGGGACAGGCCGGGATGACGGCCCCGCCCAATGCCATGTATCGCGCGGAAAGCATGCCGGCGGCGATTACCTTCCGCTACGCCGAGGGCTGCGGGCTGTCGAGCTGCCGGCTGCTTTCGCCGGGCGGCGCCGGCGTCAGCCTGGAACGTGGGTGCCGGTCTTGCTCGGTGGCCGGCTGCACCATCGACGGCGCGGGCGGCAACGGCATCCAGGTGGGCGGCCCGCACCCCTTCCCCCCGCCCGGCGACCTGGTCAGCGAGATCGGGATCACCCACAACGTGATCCGCCGTTGCGGCGCGCTGGCCCACGGCAGCGTGGGCATCTGGGTCGGCATTGCCTCGCATGCCATGATCATGCACAACGATCTGTATGACCTGCCGTATAGCGGCATCTCCGTCGGTTGGGACTGGTCGCACCGCGACACCGCCGCCTGCCGCAACGAGGTGATCGGCAACCACATCCACGACGTGCTGCAATTGCTGGCAGACGGCGGCGGGGTGTATACGCTGGGCAAGCAGCCGGATTCCGAACTGGTGGGAAATCTCATCCACGATGCCGCCCGTCGCTCCGGTGTGGCGCCGGTCAACGGCATCTTCATGGACCAGGGCAGCGAAGGCTGGTTGATCGAGAACAACATCGTGTATGCGGTAGCGGACGGCCCGCTGCGCTACAACGACTCCGGCCCCGCCTTCCAACAACTGGGTAAGAATTATTTCGGCGTAGCGCCAACCGACCCCGCCTATCCGAAAGCGCTGGCTGAGCAGGCTGGGGCGAAAACGGGTGAACAACCGCAATAACAAGTGTCACAGCGGTGATTTTGGAGTATATCATCAGCAGTCGCCGGACAGGCGAACGCCGGGCGTCATGAATCCCCGCAGGAACCGGGGATCTGCGGAGTATGGATGTCAGTGCTGCAGCACGAAGGCAGTCTTGCGGTCTTCCGCTCGTCCGCGCACCCACTCCGCGCCGTTCAGCGAGGAGGCGGCCAGGGTTTCGGCGACTTCGAGCGTATTGATCTGCAGACGATCGCCCTCCAGTGTAACCAGGCGGACTTCCATCGGAAACTCGATCAAGGCGGCGGTGGTGCAGTGCGTCCACGCGGTTCCGGCGGTAATCTGGTGCCAGTGCTGGTGCCCGCTGAAGGCGGCGGTGATCCCGCCCACCATGCCGGCGGCGCGCGTGAGGAACGCCTCGCCGTTTTCGAAGCACCCCGCATCCTTGCCGGCATGCGCTTCCGCCCACGCCGATCCGTCCACGAAGGGGAAGTGGCTGAACAGCAACAGGGTTTCCGCCATGCTGCGCTCAAGCTGTTCGAGGAAGACGGTGGCTTTGCGCGGGTCCAACTGATACGACGCCGGATGCTCGTCCGGCTCCGGCGCCCGCTCGCGCAGCCCGGCGATCACCATGCCGTTATGCTGGATGAACTCCGGCACCTGGCGCCCGCGAAAGACCCGGTCGAACAACCCCGTGCGCACCGCCGGCCGGTCGTGATTGCCCGGCAGCACAAACCAGGACGCCTCCAGCCCGGAGAGGATCTCCCGCGCCAGCAACAACTGCCGCTCCTCTCCCGCCTCGGTGATGTCCCCCAGCACGAAGACCGCGTCCAGCTCGCGGCCATTGAGCACGTCCACCGCCGCCCGGGCAATGACTTCCGCCTGATCGTAGAGCAGCCGGTTATGCCAGTGCCCGTCCCCGGCGTGTCCCAGATGCAAATCAGAGATGATACCGAATTTCACGCGCTACCTCGATAGACCGTGCCTGATCAATCCCAAAGACCGGAGCGCACGGCAACAGACTTCTCGTCCCCATTGTAGCCGGGCATCTTGCCCAAGCCATAGTCATCTCGTGAAACAAAAGCGACAAATGTCCAATGTCATGGGCTATTTCGGCGCCCAGACCAGCGGCCGGTCCGCCAGGCCGCGATGATGTACCCGATCCAGGCTGCCGGTCATGCGGAAGATGAAGGTATTCTCCGCGCCCGGTTTCAGGTGGTCCTGGATATCGACCGCCAGCGACACGTAGCCGCGCATGTTGGTCCACACGGCCTTGCCCGGCGCCGGACCGGCCTTGGGATCGTTCAGCGGCATGGTCGGCGAGAAGATCATCTGCCCGTTCAGCCAGATCCACACCTTGTCGGCAAACACCAGCGGCACCACCAGTTGCGCGCGGCCGCCGGTGGGCTTCTTCACCGGCATCACGATGCGGTACCAGCCGATACCGTCATACGCGTAGCCCTGGGCGTCACGATGGCCGTTCTGTCCCCAGTCCTTGGTGAGGCTGATGGGCTCCCATATCGCCGCCTTCGCCACGTCCTCGCGCTGCCACTGCTCATACAGGCCGATGTTGCGCGGATCCTCGAGAAACTGCGCGGTCGCCGGGGCGAGGGCCAGCAGCTCGCCCAGCTTGCCGTCCGCGCGGTCGGCGAGAGCGGTCAGATAGGCGCGCGGATAGTTCAGCCCATTCCCCTCGTTCAGCACCCAGCCCGGGTCGGGCGGCAGCAGGCCTTTCTGGATGCCTTCCGCCTCGGTGATGAGCTTGGGCAGCTTTTCCAGCTCGACCAGCGCCGCGGCATACTTGCCCTGGTGCTCCAGCGCGAAGACGTTCAGGTCGGCGGTCATGTAGCTGTGCAGGATGCGGTACATGCGGATGCGCGTCTTCAGCTCCGGCGTGTTCGCCAGCGCCTCCGCCTGGTCGAGCAATTTCCTCAGCGCCGCCACCCGCGCCGGCGGATAGGTCGGCGTCCAGTCGGTATAGTGCGGATGCCAGGTCATGTGGTCGGGCGTCGCCTGCAGCATCGCCTCGATCTCCTCGCAGAATTGCTTCATCGGCGCCGCGGCCGGCCCGAAGAAGTTGGTGTAGAAATCGTCGAGCAGCTTGTCCATGTCCGTGTTGACGTCCCACATGCTCTTCGCGCGCACGTAGTAGTTCAGCCCGGTGCGGAAGAAGGTGTTGTTCCCCTCCGTCGTGAAGCCGATCACGTGGTTGGCCTTATAGAGCTTCATATCCTGCGCGATGGCGCGGCTGCGCCAGAAGGGCATGCGCGACAGGTCGGCGTGCGGGTCGTAATCGTAGATCAGCATGGTCGGGGTGATGCGCGACCAGGATTTCAGGTTGCGCAGCTGCCGCAGGGCGGAGAAGTCGGTGGCGGTGCCGATGGGGTGCACCGCGCTCACCCGCAATTGCGCCAGCTGGATGAGGATATGCGGGTTCCACGGCTTGTCCAGCCCCTCCGGCGGGCTCACGCGGCTGGCGTAAGCCAGCACCACCAGGTACTTGTCCGGGAACTGCTCGTTCACCTTCCACGCCAGGTTGTTGACGAAGTTGAAGTAGGGGTCGGAGATGGACTCGCCGATGCCGCTGTCCAGCAATATGTCGTGCATGCGCGCCACGCAATCCGGGCAGTAGCACACCGCGTTGTTGTCCGGCGCGGAAAAGCCGTAGCTGTTCGCCTCCGGGTGCGCGCGGAAGTAATCGCCGATGGAGTTGGCGGCAATCTCCACCGCCTTCGGGTTGGTGGTGCAGAGCATCGTCCATTCCGGCGGCGTCTTCTCATCTTGCCGCTTGCCGGATTTGTCCATCGCGTAGATCTCGGGGAAGTCCTTCGCGTATTTCGACAGCGGCGCCAGCGTCTGGATGGTGCCGTCGCCCGGGAAGGCGAATTTGCCGTCGCGCACCGTGCCCTTATTGCGGATGAGGAATTCGTCCAGCCCGCCGGTGCCGTCCGCCCAACCCGAAGCCCACACATTGCGCACCACGAAGGACGGGGTCTGCGCCACGTTCAGGTCCGCCACGGTGATCGTCGTCACCTTGGGGATCACCTCGCCGAACGCGCCGGGGAAATACCAGCGGCAACCCAGGCGGTTGAGCAGTTCATAGACCGCATATTCGGCGCCGCGGTAGTCGCCGTCTTCGTTGCCCGCCAGGATGATGGTGTTGCCCTGCGTCTTCAGCACGAAGCCTTCGCGGGTGTGGTTCGTATCGTCGCCGGAGGGGATCGGCAGGCCTTTCACCAGTCTCGAGCGCCCGACCAGCAGCAGCGTCTTGCCGGCGGGTTGGTCCACGGCGTCCGTCTGGATGGGCAGCTTCGCCCCGGTCATCCGCTCGAGAAACCGCTGCAGCTCCTCCGCCGCGCGCTTCGCCGAGGCGCTGGGGGTGGCCGCGGTGATGATGATGGCTTGCGGCTGCCCATCCTTGACCAGGGTCAGTGCGGCAAATGAGCCGCCAGCCAGAAGAAGCGCGATGAGCACAAGGACGATGGCACGCATGGGTGACCTCCAGATAAGCGTCGACTATGAGGCATTTTCCACAAAAACGAGAAGTATACCTTCTCGGTGATGGCGCGGCCGGCGGGGTTCGCGAGGGAAAACGCAACATGCGCCTGCAGTATCAGGCGCATGGGACGAAACGACCATACCAGTGCGTGAAGGGGCCGGCGAGACACCCTTCACGCAAATAATGCGGCGCCGAACGAGACGAGCACGACCAGCACCACCACCAGCAGCACGGTTGAGCGCAGATCGAGCGTCCAGAACTCGATGTCGCGCAGCCCGGGATGCAGCATGGACAACGGCAGGCGCACGCGCCGGAAGCTGAAGGCGCCATGACCGCAACGCCGTTCGTCCGGCAGGCGCGACGATACATATTCCCACTGGAACATGGTGCTCGTCCCGATCTTATCGACGTCCGGTGTATCATCATAGTCCTGGGTGATGTCCGGCTCATCGAAGCCCATCGACTGATCACTCCAGAGACATAATTCTTCCAACGGAATCGTTTTCAAGTCCGCAGGGCACTGAACCTCTTGCATCGTTTCCTCCTTAACCCTGTGCAACCGAAGCCATCCCTCTGCGTAATGTGAAGGGACGGCTTCACCAGCGAACACGACTCGCAAATTGTTCTCTATGCACAGTATCGGCGTCTCTTGAGGAAACCTTAATCTTTGCCGGCGTGATATTTCAGTTTTTCTTTTCAGGTGCCGAGGTGTAATGGCGCCGCGGATGACGGCGATGGCTGTCAGGCAAAGGAGTGGGGCACGGGTCGGTAAAATGGTGCATCTCTGCGACAGCCGTGAGCCGTTTGGTGCCGATTCTCATCTCCATCTGGCCGATAGATAGCTTACACTGGAGACAAACATGCCGTGGCCGGCGGGTATCGGCTCGCCGGTGACTGAAGGAAGCGTAAATGATGGACATGCGGGATTACTTTCATCGCCGGTGTTCGGAGATGCTCGTGATGGAGCGCGAGATATGGCAGCTCTCCAGCCTGATGGCGCAGGAATGCGGAAATCCGGAGCTCAAGGGGTACTTCGAGCATCACAACGAGCCGAAGCGCCAGCAGATCAGCAACCTCGAACAGATCGTCGACGAGTTGGGCGGCATCATCGGCCCGCTGGAGCACCCGGTCACGCAAGGCATCCGGCGCCTGCACCGGCAGTTCCTTGAGCTCAACCCACCCCAGGCGCTCATCGAGGTGGACGATGCGCTCGACGCCGACAAGCTCTGCCACCTGGCGCTATCCTCCTACGCCGGCCTGCTGCTGCTCGCCCGCAACCTGGGGGAAGAGGGCTTCGTGCGCCTGCTGGAACACAACCAGCGCGCCGAGGAAGCCATGCGTTCCGCGCTGCAACAGCTCCTCCCGCCGTTGTTGACCGACTTTGGCGAGCAGTTGCGACATGCGGCGTGAATTGGGCCCGATGATGCCACCGGCTACCGGCCGCTCCGCCACGCCGCCGGAAGCCGGTAGGCGTTTGTGCGGATACTCAGCTGAGGGAAGTCGGCGTTTAATCAAATCTTAACTTAAAGATGTTAGACACCATTAGCCCTGTGGAATAACTTGAGTGGACCACCCGATGAAGAGAATCTGCTGCTATCGCGCCCAGGGGGGACAGGAGATGCGGGAGATGGCAGACCCGCCGGGTGGTGAGTGGAGGATAGCGAAGGCGCGGATTTAGACCCGCGCCTTCGCTGTTTGGTAATGGAAGCGTGGAAGTGAGTAGTTAGTAGTCAGTAGTCGATAGTGGATCTTGATGATAATGCCCGGTTCGGTGGTCGAGTAGGCAAGGAAGCCTTTTCGAAACCCTCTCATTACTACCGAGCCGTATCGAGACCACCTCTAATATAGCGCCCGTTGGCTTCCCTATACTCGCGGTGGTCTCGATACGGCAAGGTAACTGCAAGGGATTTTCCGATCAGCTTCCTTGCCTACTCGACCGCCGAACCGGGCCCCACTCACTACTTACTACTCACTACTCACTCCATTCTTCCAACCTTCCACGCTTCCAACGTTCACCCGTTCACAACATTCACCGGCTTGCCCGCCAAAAAGGCGCGCAGGTTGTCCACCACGGTCTCCATCAGGCGGGCGCGGGCGGCGCCGGTGGCCCAGGCGATGTGCGGGGTGACCAGGCAGTTTGTCGCGGAGAGCAGCGGGTTGTCCGCCGGCGGCGGTTCCACCGGCAGCACGTCCACCCCCGCGCCGGCCAGCCGGCCACTGTTCAAGGCGTCGGCCAGGTCCTGCGCCACGATCAGCGGGCCGCGGCTGGTATTGATCAGGAAGGCGGTGGGCTTCATCAGCGCCAGCCGCTCCCGGTTGATCAATCCCTGGTTCTCCGCGGTCAACGGGCAGTGCAGGCTCACCACGTCGCTCTCGCGCAGCAGCGTCTCCAGGTCCGTCATGCGGATGCCGGCCGGCAGGTTCGGTGGGGTGTGCACGTCATGCGCCAGCACCGTCATGCCGAACGCCAGCGCCAGCTCCGCCGCCGCGCGCCCGATGCGCCCGATGCCGATGATGCCCATCGTCTTCCCCGCCAGCTCGACCAGCGGATAATCCCAGTAGCTGAAATCCGCGCTCTGCGTCCAGCGCCCCTCGCGCACCGTCTGCGCATGGTGGCCGACGTGCTGCGCCAGCTCCAGCAGCAAGGCGAACGCCATCTGCGCCACCGAGCGCGTGCCGTACTCCGGCACATTCGTCACCGGAATCCCCCGCTCGCGCGCCGCTGCCGTATCCACGATGTTATAGCCGGTGGCCAGCACGCCGATGTAGCGCAGCTCGGGCAACTGCGCCATCTGCTCGCGGCCGACGATCACCTTGTTCGTCAACACCGCCTCCGCCCCCCGCGCCCGCTCCACCACCAGTTCCGGCGGCGTGCGGTCGTAAACCTCACACGCGCCCAGCGCCCGCAACCCGTCCCACGACAGGTCGCCGGGGTTCAAGGTATAGCCATCAAGCACGACAATCTTCACAATGCAGCTCCTGGTCAGGTGTATTACGGTTAACTTCTGCGGCCAAGGCAGCGGCTCCTGCCGGGACATATCACTCACTCAACCCGTTGAAATAACACAAACAATTTTGTGACACAAAGTTGGTGGCAGCTATATTGAAAAATGCCACTGTGATAAGACATAACCTCGTCCTGAACTTGGCAAGTTGAATCACCCGGATAGCGCACGGGATGTGCTGTCCGACTCGTGGCTGTCCAGGAAAGGGCGGAAGATGGGATGGCCGGATGGATGGATCAGCCCGCTTCATACAGATGCGGTAAGACCAGCCTGTATATATGGCGTCGTGCGGTAAGGTAATGCATCATCCGGACTGGCCTTACCTCTCTGTAATGGAATCCGGCTACGGGCTGCGGTGATGACAGCGGCTCCCGCCGAAAAGATAGTCCGGCGGCGTGGAGATTCCGGAGAGGCATATCCCTGGTGCCCTATTACTCACTCAGTCAAATTGTACATCACAAACTATTTTGTAGCGCAAAGTAATGCTGGGATTGGCTGACGGTGGGACTGTTGAAAGAGTTGCATTGATGGGAGGGCGAGCGTCCCCGCGAGCCACGAGCGAGGCATCCGTGGTCGATTTGAGACTCGTTATTTACGCAGGGCGGGTCTCAACGGGCACTCGCTACGAGAGCAGGCGCATCATCGCGGCTCGCGAGGACGCTGTTGGAAAAGTCGCATTGATGGGAGGGCGAGCGTCCCCGCGAGCCACGAGCGAGGCATCCGTGGTCGATTTGAGACTCGTTATTTACGCAGGGCGGGCCTCAACAGGCACTCGCTACGAGAGCAGGCGCATCATCGCGGCTCGCCAGGACGCTGTTGGAAAAGTCGCATTGATGGGAGGGCGAGTGTCCCCGCGAGCCACGAGCGAGGCATCCGTGGTCGATTTTCGACGCGTTATTTACGCAGGGCGGGTCTCAACAGGGATTCGCCACGAGAGCAGGCGCATCATCATGGCTCGCGAGGACGCTCGCCCTTATACGCGCTAATCTAGACTCACCCTTGCCTCTGTTTTCATCTGATCCGTGTCACTTTGCACGGCAAATGGCTCACATTTTTCACCTGCCGGTATGACACTAAGCATATAAAGACCTTACCACTCCCGGATCCCGTCCTCCCGCGCTCCGGCGAGGAGGAGTGGGCATGGCTCGTGAGCCGATTGCCCGCCGATCTCGACCAGTCCGCTCGCCGGTATGGCGCCCTGCGCCGGAAACGGAACATTCCGAGCGCGCTCGTCCTGCTGCGCCTGATTTTGGCCTATGCGCTCGGCCACTCCCTCGAGACGGTCGCCCGCTGGTCCCACCGGACCGGGCTGGCCACGCTCTCCCAGGAAGCCCTCGATACACGCCTCCGCCACGCCGTGCCCTGGCTGGCCTATCTGGTCGGGCAACAATTAGGCCGCGCGCTCGGCCCGCTCCTGCCCAGCGCGCCGTTTCGGCTGCGGGTGTTCGACGCCAGTCTGATCCAACGCCCCGGCTACCCCCAACCGGACCGGCGGCTCCACGTCGGCCTCAACCTGGCCACCGGGTGTTTCGATTTCCTTACCGTCACCGACCCCACGGTCGGCGAACGCCTGGCGCTGTTCCCCCTGGCGCCCGGGGATCTGGCGCTGGTGGACCGGAGCCTGATGTCCCGCGCCGGCATCGCGTCCGTCGTGGCGCAGCAGGCCGATGTCCTGTGCCGGATCGCCTGGAAAGGGCTGCCGCTCTGCACCCCGGACGGCGAGCCGGTCGACGTGGTGGCGGCCTGCCGTGCCGTCGCCCCCGGCACGCGGGCGGGGCTCCCCGTGGCCACCGTGCCGACGCGCACGCTCCCGTCCGTCCCCGGGCGGCTGATTATCGACGCACTGCCCCCCGTCCAGGCGCAGACCGCCCGCGCGCGCGTGACAACAGCGCGCCCGCCACACCCGCAAAGCCTGCAGCGCCCAGACCGTAGAAGCCGCCGGCTACGTGATCCTCTTTACCACCGTGGTGGCCGCCCTCCTGTCGGCCGAGACCGTCTGTGCCCTCTATCGCTTACGCTGGCAAGTGGAGATGGCCTTTACGCGTCTGAAGCAACTCTGGCATCTCCATGCGCTCCGCGCCCAGACGGATGCCCTGTGCTACCTGGTCATCCTGGCCAATCTCCTGCTGGCGCTGGTGGCGGAAGACAAGGCCCAGGAACGCGGCCTGATTGACGCCTCCCGGCCGCCGACCCCTCCTCCCACCCATAGTCCCTATCGCCTGCTGCGCAGTCTGCGCGATTCGATCTGCCAGGCGGTGGGGATCGTGGCCGAGTCGCTGGCGTATTGACTAATCACCTTCCGTGAGATCATTTACGCCGCCTTTACCGAATCCCCGCGTGTCCGGAAAAGGCAACTGGAGGCAGCGGGCAAATTGTTATTGTGCCGGCCAGCGCTTGCTATATGTTAGCGCGTATGAGGGCGAGCGTCCCCGCGAGCCACGAGCGAGGCATCCGTGGTCGATTTGAGGCTCGCTATTTACGCAGGGCGGGTCTCAACAGGCACTCGCTACGAGAGCAGGCGCATCATCATGGCTCGCGAGGACGCTCGCCCTCCCATTAATGCGACTCTTTCAACAGTCCCACCGTCCGTATTTTCCTCAGCTTCCCCGCTCGCCTACGACGCTCCGCCCGCTCCAGGCAACCTGTGCCCTCTCGCGTGCAGGTGGAAACGGTACTCTGTTCTCTCAAATGCGTGGCTGTCCCCCAGGGGCTGTGTGCAGAAGTCGTCAACCGGAAGGGGGTTCGGCGTGGAGATGCCGGCATGCTTTCGGTTGGTGTCCGCCGGCATGTTTAACTGCAACACAAACATTATTTTGCATAGTATTGAACATAATTTCCTGCCGCCACACTGTTCGTGGACCGTAGTTGAGCACTCACTAACCTACAGACGACACAAAATATTTTGCTTGGCAAACTACTCGGTACTGGTACGACTGGCGTTGGGCCGTTGCTTAAGGAACCGTGTGGAAATATTTCCCTTCGGGGGCATGTCTCCTGCCCAATAGGTCTTGCGGTGGAGGATGCATCCATGTCCAACCCGCCGCCCGCAGGACAGTGTGGCAAAGATCCCCCAAGGGGCAGCGTTGTGCGATAATTGAATTAGGCAGTGAAGCACCCTTGGTATGCTGAGGGTATGACAACCGACTATCCGAGTGACCTGACCGATGCTCAGTAGGCACGCATCGTCCGCCATTAGCCAGCATCGTCTGAGATTGGGCGCACCCGGGAAATCGACTTCCGCGGGGTGTGCAACGTCATCTTGTTACGTGGTGCGGGAGGGCTGCCAGTGGCGGGCGATTCCGCGGAACTATGGGGTCCACTGGCATACGGTCTACGGGTACTTCCGGCAGTGGAATGACAACGGCACCCTGGAGACGCTGCATGCCGCCTTGCGCGGCTATGTGCGAGCACTCGCTGTTCCATAGTCAACGCAAACAATCCTGCGGCGCAAACCCTTCGGTACTGGTACAGTTGGCATTGAGCCATTGCAAAGAGAAGAAGGCTTGTCAGGGAAATGATCGGCAGCGGACAGGGATGGGCGGGCGCGCGCGATATATGCGATGACGAAAACCGGGCGGTGGTTGTGGGCAGGCGTGGATGCGCGTGCGCGAATGAATGAGACTAATGGAAACCGGTCGGACAAGAGATGGTGACATTTACGGAGCGCGGATTGCCAATCCGCACGAGATGGTCCGCGTCAAACATCACGCGCGGATTGGCAATCCGCGCTCCGACGAATTCACCGCGGCATCAACGCCTCCGCCACCCACGGCAGCGCGTCGGCGGCGGTGGCGCGGATGGAGTAGTCCATCATGCCGGTCAGCGCGGTTTCTTCCGGGTTGACCTCCACCAGCAGCGCCCCGCGCGTGCGGGCGGCGCCGGGCAGCCCGGCCGCGGGGTAGACCACGCCGGAGGTGCCGACCACCAGCATCAGGTCGCAGCCCTCCGCCGCCAGCACCGCCGCGGTCAGTGCGGCGTGCGGCAGCGCCTCGGTGAAGAAGACGATATCCGGACGCAGTATGCCGCGGCACTCCGGGCAGGTCGGCGGCAGCGCGGGGAGCGGCGTCTGTATGTTCTCTTCACGGTAGCCGCAGGCTTCACAGCGGAATTGCCAGAGGGTGCCGTGCAGCTCGAGCACGCCCTCGCTGCCCGCGCGCTGGTGCAGGCCGTCGATATTCTGCGTGATGACGGTCAGCGCACGCTGCCGGCCCAGCTCCGCCAGCGCGTAATGGCCGGCGTTCGGCTCGGTGGCGGCGATACGCGTGCGCAGCTCATCGTAGAGCTGCCAGGCCAGCAGTGGCTGCTGTTCGAGGGCCCGCGGGGTGAACAGCTCGGTCATGCTCATCTGCTGCCAGAGGCCGTCGGCGCCGCGAAAGGTGGGCACGCCGCTTTCCGCCGAAATCCCCGCGCCGGTCAACGCCGCCAGCCTCCGCAGCCGCCGGCCGTTTAACCAGGCATGAAATTGTGCTTGCGCCGAATCGTGATGCATATGGCATTCTTACCACATACAGCGTCATTCTCCTGCGAGCGAAAAGGGGAGTTCGTAGTCGCGCCGCCAGGCGCGTGCCCGACTACGAAAATCGACACCGGGTTATGGGAGGCTGGTATTCGTGAGGATTGGGTCGGCAGGCTGGTAGATTATCGGAGGCAATAGGAAAAATAGGAGTGAATAGGAAAAATGGGAAAGCGTTCCTCCAATGCACGAACACATTTTTCCCATTCGTCCCATTTTTCCTATTGCCTCCGATAATCTACCAGCCTGCCGATCCGATCCTCACCAATACCAGCCTCCCGTGACCCAGCCACACCCGTATGATCCTCGCCAGAACCAGCTTTCCGTCACTCGAATTTTCTTTTAACTCACCACGAGCTTTAGATTCGAGAACGGGCACACGCCTGACGGCGCTACTACGGACTACGCTGTCCTCTTTGCTGATTAGCTTTCAAAACACGCATCGCACCCTTTCCCACTACTTTATCGCCCGGTTAGCAGGAATTCGCGCGCCCATCGCGAACTTGTTACGCGGGAGGTCGCGCGACATGATCGATGATGTCACAGCAACGTCGCAAGACGTATTGGCCGTGGATTTGAAAACGGCCGCCCGCATGCTGGGCTTGACCGAAGGCGCCGTGCGCAAGCAGTTGGCGTTGGGCAAGCGTGAAGGCATGAAAAACGAGCGCGGCCAGTGGATTGAAGTGCTGGTTCGCAACGACGAAGTGGTGCCCATTGAAGACGAGGAGCTGATCGGCGGGGACGGCGACACCGCATTGCTGCGTGAGCTACTGGCGGAGAAGGACCATCGCATCGCGATGTATGACGAAGAGATCAACTTCCTGCGCCAGCGGGTGCAGAACCTGGAGATGCTGCTCGGGCAATCCCTGCAGAACCAGAAAGCCCTGCTGCCCCCCGAACCGCAGCCGAAACCGGAAGAGAAAAGTCGCAGCTTCTGGCCCTGGGGCAAGAAGAATTAACTGAATGAGTGAATGAATGGAGACCGGGCGGTATCAGCAAAGACACTCATCCAGTCATCCAACCCTCCGGTCATTCATTGCATAAAACGCGGGCGCTTCCTCTCGGAACGCGCCCGCGTCAGTTCTCCACCCTATCGGGTCATTACTTGTCCAGGCTGTCCAGGTATTTATTGTATTCGCCCTCGAGGGCATCTACGCCTTGCGCATACTCCTCGTCGATATCCGCCTGCGCTTGAATCGACCACCAGGCGCGCATATTCAGGCAATCCTGTATGGCGCGGTACGCGATGGAATTGGCGTATTTCGGGTTGGCGGCGACCATTTTATCCAGCCGTTGCTGGTAAGCCACGCGGAAGGTGCCGAATTCCGGATCATTGATGAATCCGAGGTTTTCCTGGGCGGTGGTCGTCTGGCCGTTGTCGCCGTTTGCCGGCTTGTCCTCCATCACCGGCGGCCGCTCGGCAGCCGTCTTTGCCTGCGGCGCCCCTGCCCAGATCACCTTGCCACCTCGCAGCAGGTAGAGCACCTGGATATAGTTCCAGAGCTGATCGCCGCTCTTCACGTAACAGGTCAGCGTGGGCGGCGTGCCCATGCCGGCCACCAGCTGTTTCGCGGACGCGCCGATGTCCACCTTTTGCAGCGTGCCACCGAATTTGCCCAGCGAGATCGCCGGATTCGTGACGTTGCGCCAGCCCACCACCAGTGTATCCTTGAAGATCAGCGTGCCGGTGCTGTAGGTCCATTCTTCCTCGCCGACCGGTTTCGGCCCGATCACCATGCCGGTATAGCGCAAGGCCGCCGGCGGAAACCCGAGCTGCTGCGCCACTTCTTCCTGCGTCGAGCCCAGCCCCAGCGGCCGCGCGTTGGCCACAGCCGGCGGCTTCGCTTCGTTAAAATATTTCCAGGACACCACTTTGCCGGTAACGAAGGTCACCACGGCACGGCCGTAGGTCCACAGCTCTTTGCCACCGAAATCCGGGGGCGTTTTCGCGTCAGGCTTCCCCAGCGTTGCCAGCACCACCTCGCGTGAAACCCCCAGGTAAAACTGGGGCTTTTCGTTCGTTGCTGCCTGGGCAATACTCAACAGAAGCATCAACCCCACGACCAATCCCCAACGCATTCCCTTCATCAGGTGCCTCCACTTCGCCGTGATCTACCAGTTGTGTGCATTATAACACAACCCGGTCCTAACGTGATGAACCGTCCGAGCGACCTGGCTGCCGCGGCAACGATCTTTCACTACCCAATACATACGCGCCATGCAGCCGCGGAGTTGCAGATGATGCAGATAATATTCTTGCGGAATGTCGGGGAGTCCAGCCAACGGGTGTGATCGTTACTCGGTGGCTCCCGCGCCACGCAGGAACTCGGCCACGACGGCGCGACCTTCCTTCACGGCCATGCCCAGCGGGGTGGCGCCGCCGTCGTCACCGGCATTGAGCTCCGCGCCGTGGGCCAGCAGCAGGGCGGCAACATCCTTTTGCCCCCAGCCGGCGGCGTAATGCAGCGGGGTTTGCCCATCGCCCGCGCGAGCGTGCACATCCGCGCCGTGCGCCAACAGATACCCCACCACCGGCAGCGAGCCGTACCAGGCGGCGTAATGCAGCGGTGTCTCATCGTCGTCATCGCGGGCGTTGATCTCCGCGCCGTGGGCGACTAACGTCTCCAGCACGGTGGTGGAATCGGCCTCCACCGCCCGGTGCAGCGGCGTGCGCCCGGTAATGGTCTGCGCCATCACATTGGCGCCGCGCGCCAGCAGCGTGGCCACCACGCCGGCGTGCCCCACCCAGGACGCGGCATGCAGCGGGGTGGCGCCGTGCAGATTCTGCGCGTCCGCGCGGGCGCCGCGCTCCAGCAACAGGTTGACCACGTTCACGTGCCCCTTGCGCGCAGCCCAGTGCAATACGGTCTCATCGTCGGTATCACGGGCGTTGATGTCCGCCCCCTGTGCCAACAAAACCTCCACCATCACGCACTGGCCCCAACCCGCGGCGTAATGCAGCGGGGTATGCCGGGCGGTGGTGCGGGCGTTCACGTTGGCGCCGTGTTCCAGCAGCAGCCGGGCGACATCCAGCCGGCCCCAACTGGCCGCCCAATGCAGCGGGGTGGAACCGTAATCGTTTTGCGCGGCGATATCCGCCCCGCGGGCGATGAGCAGCGTGACCAGCTCAAGGTGCCCGCCGGACGCCGCCATATGCAGCGGCATGTTGCCGCGCTGGCCGTGGACATTGAGCAACGCCGGGTCGGCGTCGAGCAGCTTCTTCACCCGGGCAAGGTCGCCGGTCTCCACAGCCGCGAGGAGGGCGGCCGTGCGATCTTCAGTACGCAGCGATTGAGGCATAGAGGGCTACCTTTTTACTATGTGAATCGGTTCTCGAACGTAATGCTGGATTGATGCCGGATCGATATCACAGTATACCACAACATCGCGCCATGCAAAGGGGCTTGCCGGAGCGCGGGCATCTCGCCCGCGAGTGCTACGTGCGGGCGTCCCGTCTGAGAATGCTACGCGCGGGCGGGACGCCCGCGCTCCGGCAAATTGTCACCGGCAGTGACATCCGGTATACTTTGTTCCGGGAAGCGAAAGGAGAGCATGATGGCGCCGCTGATCGAGATCAAAGAGGTGGACCGCCGGTTTTATAACGAGCGGTTGCGCGGGTTTTTGCCGGAGCAGATAATCGACGTACACACGCATATCTGGCGGGCGGTGGATTACCCGTCCGGCGCGGCGTTGGGTGACGCGCGCACGGTGAGCTGGCCGAGCAAGGTGGCGGCGGACAACCCCATTGAGGACCTGCTGGAGAGCTACCGGCTGATGCTCCCGGGCAAAACGGTGACGCCGCTGGTGTTCCCTTCGCTGCCGGAAAAGAACCTGGACGTCATCAATGATTACGCGGCAGCGGCCGCAAAGTGGGCGAACGTGCCGGCACTGATCTTCTCGCACCCGGCGTGGAGCGCGGAGGAGTTCGAGCGCCGTGTCCGCGCCGGCGGTTTCCTGGGGGCGAAAAGCTATCTGACGGTGGCGCCCGCCTACCTGCCCACGAAAGAGATCCGCATCCTGGATTACTTCCCGCCGCACCAGCTCGACGTGCTGAACCGCCACGGCTGGATGATGATGCTGCACATCCCGCGCGACGGCCGGCTGCAGGACCCGGTGAACCTGGGGCAGATGCTGGAGATCGAGCGGAACTACCCGAATATCAAGCTGATCATCGCCCATGTGGGCCGCGCCTACTGCAACCACGACGTCGGAAATGCCTTCGAGGTGCTGGCGGCGTCGAAGACCATGTATTTCGACTTCAGCGCCAACACCAACGACTGGGTCTTCGAGCAGCTCCTTTGCTGCGTCGGTCCCAAGCGCGTGCTCTACGGCACCGACATGCCCATCCTCCGCATGCGCATGCGCCGCATCACCGAGGGCGACCACTACGTCAACCTGGTGCCGAAAGGCCTGTATGGCGACGTCTCCGGCGACAAAAACATGGGCGAAGTGGAGGGCGAGGAGGCGGAAGGGCTGACCTTCTTCCTGTATGAAGAGATCGAGGCCTTCCGCCGCGCGGCCGAACGGTTGGGGTTGAGCCGCGGCGAGGTTGAGGACGTGTTCTACCATAATGCGAAGGCGATGATCGAGGCGGCAAAGAGCGAGGCATAATATTATGGCGATCCCCCGTCCGGAATACCCCCGCCCGCAGTTTGTGCGGCAGGATTGGCTGTGCCTGAACGGCGTCTGGGAGTTCGAGATCGACAGCGGCGACAGCGGGTATGCGCGCAAGCTGTACCAGGCGGAGAAGCTGGCCGGCGAAATCCTGGCGCCCTTCTGCCCGGAGAGCGAGCTGTCCGGCATCGGCAACGTCGATTTCCTCAACGCCGTCTGGTATCGCCGCGCCGTGGAGATTCCCCGCGCCTGGACCGGGCGGACGGTGCTGCTGCATTTCGGCGCGGTGGATTACGACGCTACCGTGTGGGCGAACGGGCAGGAGGTGGGGCGTCACCGCGGCGGGTATTCGCCGTTCACCTGCAGCCTGGCGGGCGTCGCCGCGCCGGGGGAGACGGTGGTCATCACCGTGCTGGCGCGTGACGATCACCGGGAGCTGAAGCCCAAAGGCAAGCAGAGCCCACTGTATGACAATCACGGTTGCCTCTATACCCGCACCACCGGCATCTGGCAGACGGTGTGGATGGAGCCGGTGTCGCCGGTGCACCTGCAACGCCCGCGCATCACCCCGGACGCCGGCAACGGGCTGATCCGGCTGGAGCTGCCGCTGGCCGGGAGGTCGACGAACGGCCTGACGGTGCGCGCACGGCTTTCCGACACGCAGGGCGTCATGAGCACGGCCGAATCCGCGGTGGCCGACTTCTCACCGCGGCTGGATCTGCCCATTCCGCCAGAGCGCCGCCGGCTGTGGTCGCCGGAGGACCCCTTCCTGTATGACCTGCGCATCGAGCTGCTGGACGCGTCCGGTGTCATCGACGCCTTCGACAGCTACGTCGGCCTGCGCAGCGTGACCATCGACGGCAAGGCGGTGAAGCTGAACGGCAAGCCGCTCTTCCAGCGGCTGGTGCTCGACCAGGGCTTTTATCCCGACGGCATTTACACCGCGCCCACCGACGAAGCGCTGAAGCGTGATATCGAGCTGAGCCAGGCCGCCGGTTTCAACGGCGCCCGCCTGCACCAGAAGGTCTTCGAGGAGCGCTTCCTGTATTGGGCGGACAAGCTCGGCTACCTGGTGTGGGGTGAGTTCGCTGACTGGGGCTGCAGCACGGGCGGCCCGGCAGGCGACCACCAACGCATGACCGGCACCTATATAACTCAGTGGCTGGAGGCGCTGGCGCGCGACTATTCGCACCCCGCCATCATCGGTTGGTGCCCGCTCAACGAGACCTGGCAAAACCTGCACGACCGGCAGACGGCGCTGGATGAAGTGACGCGCGGCATGTTCCTGGCGACGAAAGCGATGGATGCCACCCGCCCGGTGCTCGACACCTCCGGCTACAGCCATCGTGTGCCGGATACGGACATTTACGACAGCCACGATTACGAGCAGGACGTGGATAAATTCCGCGCCACCCACGTCGGCCTCGCGAAGGACCAGCCCTTCGTCAACGGCCATGGCGGCGCTGCCATCTCCGTGCCGTACCGCGGCCAGCCGTATTTCGTCAGCGAGTTCGGCGGCACCTGGTGGAATCCCGGCGCGGAAGGCGATTCCTGGGGCTACGGCAACCGCCCGGCCACCATCGAGGAGTTTTACGCCCGCTTCGAGGGCCTGTGTGGCGTGCTGCTCGACGATCCTAACATGTTCGGCTACTGCTACACCCAGCTCACCGACGTCTTCCAGGAGCAGAACGGCATCTTTTCGTTCGACCGGAGCGCGAAGTTCGACCTGGAGCGGCTGCGAAAAATTCAGTCGCGGCCGGCGGCAATAGAGGAAGCCGAAACGTGTAAGCGAAAAAACAGAAAAGCCCGTACGTAGTGAGCCACGCAGCCGCAGCGGAGTGGCGTCCGTTGACAGGTAGGCTTATCTAAATTCGGACGCCACTCCGCTGCGGCTGCGTGGCTTACTACATACGCCAGCATGCATTTACGAGAGGTAATCCAGTGCGACAACTTATTCACCCTTACACCGACCTCACCGGCGGCGAGTGGCTGCGCGGGAATCTGCACACGCATACCAAGCAAAGCGACGGTTCGGCGATGCCGCAGGACGTGATCGACGATTACGCCCGCCGCGGCTACGGCTTTCTGATGCTCTCTGACCACGACGTGTTCACCTCGGAGGAGAAGTATCAGCAGTGGGCCAGCCGCGGGATGATCCTGATCCCGGGCAACGAGCTGGCCGCCGGCCCGCACCTGCTGCACGTGGACGCCACCCACAAGGTGGAGCCGCGCAAGAGCCGGCAGGAGATGATCAACGAGATCAACAGCTACCCGCGCGGCTTCGCCATCGTCAACCACCCCAACTGGGAAGGGCAATTCGACCACGCCACCATCGAGCAGATGCGCGAGTGGACGGGCTACCTCGGCCTGGAGATCTACAACGGCATCATCACCGTGCTCGACGGCAGCCCGTATGCGACGAACAAGTGGGACATCCTGCTCTCCGAGGGCCGGCGGCTGTGGGGCTTCGCCAACGACGATAGCCATCGCCCGTTTCTCGTCGAGTTCGGCTGGAACACCACCTATGTGAAGGAGCGCACGGTGGCCGGCGTGGTGGACGCGCTGCGCAACGGGCGCTTTTACGCCTCCACCGGCGTCGTCATCTCGAAGATCGAAGTCGAGGGGATGACCATCCGCCTGGAGACGGAAAACGCCCACCGCATCGTCGCCCTGCAGAACGTCGGCAGGCGCTTTGCCGTGGTTGACGACAACGTCATCGAGGTGCAAGTGCCCGAGGGCGCGAAATACGTGCGCTTTGAGTGCTGGGGCGCCGGCGAGCGCTTCGCGTGGACGCAGCCGTTCTACGTCGAAGAGACGGTGGAGAAGGACGACCCGGCGGTCGATTTCATCCAGGACTGGCAGGTGAGCCACTTGCTGGAGCACGGCACGCTGGAGACCGCTTCTCCGGAGGAAGCCGCCAGCCTGCCGATGACTCCCATGCGCACCCTTCCCGCCGGCCACGCCGCCGCCGGCTTCATGGACGTGCGCGAGAAGACCGGCGGGGGCGCCGGCCTGGTCTACCTGCAGGCCGAAGTGGAGAGCAACCAGACCAGCCGCGGCCTGCTCAAGCTCGGATATGACGGTCCCGTCCGCGCCTGGGTGAACGGCAAGGAAGTCTTCGCCGGCCCCGGCAGCAACCCCGCCGTCCGCGATAAAGCCATCGTCTACGCCGATTACCGGCAAGGCAAAAATACCATCCTCGTCGCCTTCGATACGAACGGCGGCAAGGCATGGGGGATCTTCGGGCGGATTGAGATGTAAGCTGATAATCCGCATAGAAGCTCCATAATAGAGAGTGGGTCATCCATGTATGACATCAATGAGCAGGAATACCAGGCTGTAACGGCGCTGGATGCAGCGGAGCGATATTCCTATTCACTGAAGCGGATAGCAGACCGAGAGCAGGTCTGGAGCCTTCGCTCGCCGGACGGCTGGGTGTTAGCTGGCGATGATCAGGGGCATGAAGTCGTGCCAATCTGGCCACATCCGCGCTTTGCGGAAAGCTGTGCTATAGAACAATGGCACGATTCCATACCATGCTCCATAAGTCTGCAGGACTGGATCGATAAGTGGTTGCCCGGACTTGAGAGAGATGGGCGCTTTATCACCGTGTTCCCAACGCATGAGCAACGTGGTATGGTTGCCACCCCCACTCAATTACGAGAAGATTTAATAAACGAGCTGGAACAATACGAATAATTATTTATCGAGGGCTTGCGCTATGATGCATTTCCCCGTCGATGGTCTGGGTATCTCCCTGTCCCGGCCGCCGGTCGAGTGGCATGCCGGGCTGCCGCTGGGCAACGGCGACCTGGGCGTTATGTGCTGGGGCGGCGGCGACCCGTTGGCGTTCACGCTGGATAAGGCCGATCTGTGGGACCTGCGCGGCAACTTTGACTTCCTCGAGCAGCCGGAGTTCAATTACGCCACGCTGCAGCGCCTGGTGGGGGAGGGGCGCTTCGCCGAAGTCGACGAGATCTTCGAGAAACGGCAGGAGCGCGACAATCCCGTCGGCCCGACGAAGATCAGCCTGGGGCGGGCGGAGCTGCACATCGGCGAAGTGACCGGCTACGATTGCGGATTGTCCCTCGCCCACGCGACTGTGGAAGGGTACCTGTCAACCGAGGAAAGCGTCCACCGCCTGTTGGCGTTCGTGCATCGAGAGCGTAACGTCTTCTGCCTGCGCGTGACCGACCTGCGGCCAGGCGCGCGGCTGACCTTCATCCCGCTGGCCGACATGAACGATGTGCTGGCCGCGCTGGGGCATCCCGCGCCGGTCCGCGAGGAGCGGGAAGGCGTGCAGATCCTCGCACAGGCGATCCCCGGCGGCACGGCTTCTGTGATCGTCTGGAACGCGGACGGCCCGGAATTCTTCCTGACGGTCGAAACCGCGCCGACGGTCGATTCGGCCATCGCGAAAGCGTTGTCGAGCTGGCGGCAGGCGAAGGAGCTTGGACTTGATCGCCTGCATGAGGAGCACCTGGGCACGTGGCTGGATTTCTGGTCTACCACCGCCGTGGATGTGCCGGAGGAGTGGGCCACCTTCCTCTGGCATTACGGCATCTACCTGCTCGCCTCCTCCACCCGCCGCGGGTTGCCGCCGCCGGGACTGCAGGGGCTGTGGGCGATGGACGGCGTGATGCCGCCTTGGCGTGGGGATTATCACGCGGACATGAACGTGCAGGAGACCTTCTGGCCGGCGGCATCAAGCGGACATATCGAGTTGCTGGATGCCTGGTGCGACCTGATGCGGGAGTCGATCGAGCCGGCGCGCGCCTTCACCCGGCGCTTTTTCGGTACCGACGGCACCTTCTGGCCGTGCTGCACGCTGCCCGGCTTCACCATCGTGCCGTGCTGGCACACCGTGCAGTTCGCCTGGAGCCACTCCGGCTGGCTCGGCTGGCTGGTGTGGCTGCGCTGGCGGCACAGCCTGGACACCGTCTGGCTGGCGGAGACCGGCTACCCGGTGCTCGCCGGCATCTTCACCTTCTTCCGCGAGAACCTGCGCCCGGAGGCGGACGGCTGCCTGCACATTCCGCTCTCCAGCAGCCCGGAGTACCGCGAGAACAGCCCCGCCGCCTGGTGCAAGGACCCGAACATCGACATCGCCCTCATCCGCCGCTGCTGCGACTGGGTCACAGAGATGGAAACGGCGTTAGGCATGAACGACCTCACCCCCGCCGCCCGTGAGGTGAAGGCGCATCTCGTGCCGTATGCCCTGACCGCGGAAGGCGCGCTGTGCCTGTGGCCGGAGCATCCGCTGGACGAATCCCACCGCCACCCCTCGCAACTGATGGCCATCCACCCGGCGATGGATCTGACGGTCGAGGACGGCGACGAAGCCCGCCGCATCATCGACGCCAGCCTGGAGCAGTATTTCGCGCTGGGCCGTTATCGCTGGGCCGGGCACTCCTTCGCCCAGCTCGCCAGCCTGGGCGCGGTCACCGGGCGCGCCGGCTTCGCCTACGATTGTCTGCATCATTATCAGACGTATTGGATCGGCGAGAACGGCCTGCACTTCAACCGCGACCTGCGCGAATCCGGCATCACCTGCTTCCGCGGCGCCGACCGCCCCTTCACCATGGAGGCAAGCTGCGCCATCACCGCCGGCATCAGCGACCTGCTGCTGCAAGGGTGGGGGGACATCGTCCGCGTCTTCCCCGCCGTGCCCGACCACTGGCAAAACGCCGCCTTCCGCGACCTGCTCACCGAAGGCGCCTTCCGCGTCTCCGCCGAACGGTGTGAGGGTCAAACGGTTTCCGTGGAGATCACCGCCACCGTCGCACGGACTCTGCGGCTGCGCAACCCGTTCGGCGATCTTCCCGTGGCCATCAAAGGCGGTAGCGCCACCCGTGAAGGTGACCTGTGGGTGACCGATATGGCGCCCGGGCAGCGAATGGTCTTCCGGGTCGACGAGCCAAACAGATAAGCCTCGAAGAGGCGGCAGTCAATAGCCGGGGGTGGAGCGAAGCGGAACCCCCGGGATGGAGGGGTAAAAGTTCCAAACCCCGAAGGGGTGACAGTAAGCTTACTGCCGCCCTTTCAGGGCTTGACATTTTCCTGTCACCGGTGCCGGGGGTTCCGCTTCGCTCCACCCCCGGCTATTGACTGCCGCCTCTTCGAGGCTCAATATGTGTTAATGCAAGAGGTATCCATGACCGACCTAAAATGGTGGCAGCGCCCGATGCGCATTGCCGCGATGCAACTGGAGAGCGAGGAGCCGTTTGCCGTGCTGGAGCGATGGGCGGCGATGGATTTCAACGTGGAGCAACTGCTGCACGTCAGCGCCGATGGCTGGCTCGGGGTGTATGACGAGTCGAAGCGGGAACTCATCGAGCGTTATATTACCGAGGCGCACGCGCGCGGGTTGCGTGTGATCTTCTACTTCGGCGGGCACTGGATGCCGGAGAGGATCATCACCGAGCACCCGGAGTGGCCGGTCTGCCTGACGGACGGCCTTCCGCTGCGCCAGATCTCGCTGACCAAAGACGCCCATGCGCTGTATTACGGCTGCCCGAATACCGGCTACCTCGGCTGGGCGGCCGATCTCATGCGACGCACCGGGCAGGTCGGCGCGGACGGCATCTTCCTGGACGGCGCCATGTTCCCCGAAGGCACCTGTTACTGCCCGGCCTGCCGGCTGCAATTCAAGGAGCAATTCGGCCGCGACCTGCTGGAGGCCCGGCACGATCCGGCGGCCAGCGGGCTGATCGTCGAGTTCCGCCTGCGCGGCATCGCCCGCTACCTCAAAACGATGCGCGAGGCACTGCGCGAGGTCAATCCGGAGGGCATTCTCTACGTTAACGGCGACATCGGCATGGGCGATTACATCAAATGGGGATACACCACCCCGCGCATGCGCGAGTACCAGGACATATTGGGGTCGGAGGGCGGCTTTGTGTATTATGGCCCCGCCCGCGACGTGGATCTGTGGAAGGCCAGCGCCACCGCCAAGCTGCAGGAATCGATGGCCGGCGGCAGACCCTGCGTGATCTTTATTGCCGGGGATCATAAGACCTGGAACTGGTACCATCTCACCGGCCCGGAGACGGCCATCCTTTACGCTGGCACGGTGGCCAACGACGCCAGCCCCTGGTACGGCCTGCACGACAACCGGCTGGACCTGCTCGACACGCCCGGCCCGCAAGCCGCCGGCCGCATGAACGGCTTCCTGGCGAAGCATGAGGCGTATTACACCGCCACCGAGTCGGCCGCCAACATCGCCCTCTTCTTCTCCAACACCACCAACGCCGCCTACGCTACGCTCGTCCATGCCACCGACTTCTTCGCCGCCCGCGCCAACGAAGGCGAGCAGTTCCGCGGCAACTTCACGCTGAGCTGGAAAGGCTGCTACGAGGCACTGTATCGCTGCGGCGTGCCCTTCGATGTCATCGCGGAGGAGAACGACCTGTCGCGATACCAGTTGCTGCTCGCCCCCACCGCCGCCTGCCTGGACGATGCGACGGCCGGCAAACTGCGCGATTACGTGAGGAACGGCGGCAACCTGCTTGCCACCTTCGACACCTCCGCCTTCGACGAGGAAGGCCGTCCGCTGGGCGGCATGCGGCTGGGCGACGTCTTCGGCGTAGAAACGGCCTTCGAGTTCGCTGAGATGGGTCGCTCCAGCTATCTGTCGCTCACCGAACCGCAGCATCCACTCTTCCAGGGCATTACCCAGGACATCCTGCCCGCCCCCGGCGTCGCGCTGAAAGTGACCCCGACCGGCGCGCAGGCGCTGGCCGCCTTCCGCGAGCCGGTGCCCGGCCAGTACCGCCCGCTCACCCCCCTCATGAGCCCGGCCATCCTGGCGCACCGCTACGGCAAAGGCACGGTGGTCTACCTGCCCGGCACCTTCTTCGAGCGCTACTACGAAGACCGCATCGCCGATTACCGCCGCCTGGTGGAAAACGCCATCCGCTGGCTCTCGACGCCGCCGGTCGTCTTCGACAACCTGCCGCCCTGCGTTGAAGTGATCCTCCGCCAACAGGGCGACCGCCGCCTGCTCCACCTCATCAACTACGGTGGCGACGGCAACCGCCCGCTGGAATGGGTCGCGCCCGTTCACGATCTCCGCTTCACTGCCCTCGGCGAATTCAGCCGGGCACGCGCCTTGATCGCGAAGCGGGACCTGCCGGTGGAGGCGGGCAACGGCGAGACGTGCGCCACTTTGCCGGTGCTCGGGGATTACGAGGTGATTGTGCTGGACTAACCCCTAATAAACATCTGTTTGTATAAAAATTCATTTAGTGCTATAACAATCAATATCAACTCAAAAGGGGGGTTATGATGCCGTTACATGAACACGCACATCATTTCATCGGTCATTTTGTGGCGGGGATCTTCATGCTTGCCACCTGGGTTTTCATTCTCGTCACCATCTGGCAAGGCACACGCGCGCACAAGCTGATCGCGCAAAGCCTGCAGCAGATCGCACAGCGCGGCAGTGAGCCGAAACAGGAACCTTGATCAGGTTGGGAGGGCGAGCGTCCTCGCGAGCCGCGATGGTGAGCCCGTTACCGAATCTAGCGCTTTTCGGAATCGGTTTTCGAATGGCATGAATGTCGAGACCGGGCTCATGATCGCGGCTCGCGAGGACGCTCGCCCTCCCACCCATTCATCCAACCCCTTACCCCGTCCGATAAATCAGCTTCCCCGTATCGAACCCCTGCCCGCGCAACCGGCGGAGGATGTCGCCGAAGGTCTGCATCTCCATCGCCGGCCGGCGGGAGAGGATCCACAGGTAGCGGCGCTGCGGCTCGCTGACCACCGCGTATTCGTAGTTGGGGCCGAGGTCGATGATCCAATAGTCGCCGGCGAAGGGCCAGAAGAAGGTGACCTTCAGCCGGGCATTGGTGGTGGCATCGGCCACCCGCGCCACGCCCCGCGCGGCCTGCAGCGGACCGTCTGTCCCACCACGGTGGCACTGGTTGAGCACGTCGATGCGCCCATCCGCGCGCTGCGTGTAGGTGGCAGTGGTCGCCACGCAATCGTCCTTCTGAAACCAGTTGGGGTAGCGTGCGATCTCGTACCACTTGCCCAGGTAGCGCCGCACGTCCACGAAGGTGACCACCTCCGGCGCCTGCGCCCGAATCCGCCGCGCCCGCATAATCAGCGCCGCCGCCAGCACCCCGCTCGCCGCCGCCGCCACACTCGCCCAAAACGCCACGCGCTTGCTGTCCATACTGATCCCCCGTAGGGCTAATTTTACCATGGAATGTTTACACATTTCGGCTGATTAGAAGGCATCAACACTGAGAAGGGTGTTTGTCCAGGATTGAACCTCGTGGTATAGTCTCCGATGGAGGTGATTTTCGGTGAAGAAAAGGACATTTGATTGCGTTGAGATGATGCACCAGGCGGCGGAAAACGTAAAAAAGCAGTGGGAAGGCATGTCGCTGGAAGAGAAGGCCGACTATCTGCGCAAGCAGACAGAGGAAATGCAACACCGGCAGCAGGAATTGATACGCCAGCGCAAGGCATCATGAGGTAAGGTTTGCGCTCACCCCCCGTGCGTCATCTCCTCCGCCCACTTTGCCTCCACTCGCTCCTGATCGAAGACAATGCCGCCCGTCTCTTTCGCCAGCGCCCACGCCACGTCACGCAGGAATTGCTCGGACTGAAGGTTCTCTACCGCCCATGCGCTGAGTTCGTAGTGGCACTCCGCCTGCTGCAGCACCGCCAGCTTCTCCGGGGGCAGGGGGCTGCCCGCCCACTGGTCGCGCTCGAATTGTTCGTCCGGGGTTTCCAGCAGGCTCACGCTGATGTTGCACGCCGCCAGCTCCTCCGGCAGCGCCCAGGCGTCCACCAGCAGCCCGGTGGGAAAAAGCGCGTTGAAGCGGCGGTGCTTGCGGCTGACCTTCGACCAGCCATACACCACGCCCTCGCGCGGCAGCGGGCCGTCCGGCAGCACCTCCGCCGTGCGGCTGTATTCGTTCAGCACGCGGATGGCCCAGCCGATCTCCCCCAGCCGCGCCGCCAGCCGCGACACCTCGCACGCCTCCGGCAGGCGGGTATATACTGTCAGCTCCAGAGTCATATCTGCCTCTTGCCCGTTCTGCGAGACAGCATAACACAATAGGTAACGAATGCAAAATAATCGATCGAGGGGGGGACTGCCCACAGTCTCCCTCGATCAGTCATTTTACATTCCCTCCCCTGTGCTATAATAGCCATGAAGACCGTTCCGATGCCCCCCAACCGCCGTGTGCCAGCCGTCCCAGGCGCAAGGCGGAAGCATCCAGGAGGAAGCATGAGGCCATTATTCGTATCCCTGCTCGCCATCCTTGCGATGGCCCTCGCCTGCGCGGCGGACATTGAGATCGCGCCGGTCGAGGGCTTCAACCTGCGCATCATCGCCCGCCCTTCGCCCGCCACTATCGAGGTGCAGCCCAGCCCCGGCTGTCCTAACTGGTTCGCCGGCAAGTTCATCAACCTGCCGGTGGGCCAGCCGCTGCAGATTCGCGTGAACATGAACGGCTGCGACTCGGCGAACAACACGGCGGATACCGGCAAGTGGAAGGACCTGCGCCCCGTCTACACCTATGCGGACCCCGAGCAATATGCCACCTACGAATGGTTCCGCAAAGACGCGCAGGGCCGCTGGGTTTCCGGTGATCTGTTCAAAAAGGGCGCCGCGCGCCTGGCCGGCGCCGGCCCGGTGCCGGAGCAGCAGGCCCTTCCCGCCGAATTGGCCTCACGCTTCCTCACGGATGACAAATCGGTCTGGTCTCCCTGGCAGGAGATCAGCGGGGGACAGCCGGATACCGAGACCCGTATCTTCACCTTCACCGTCACCCCGGAAGCCCCCGTCATGACGGTCGCCATGCACGTGCCGTATACCCTCGCCTTCGAGCGCGAGCTGGTCGCGCGGCTGAAGGCAGCGCGCCTGCCCGGCGTCTTTGTCGATGAGCTGGGCGTCAGCGGTGGCGGGCGCCCGCTGTATATGATCCGCGTGGACGACCCGGCGCGGCCCGCCGTGCTGCAGATCACCCCGCCCGTCAATCCCCGCTGGGAGGATCGCGAATGGCGCAATGACACGGTGCGCGTCACCGACCTGCCGCCCTCCGTGCGCGTCAATACGCTCGCGCCGGGAGATGAGCGCAAACTCTTTTTCCTCGACGCCCGCGAGCACCCCAGCGAAACCTCCGGCAGTTGGGCGGTGCTGGGCGCGTTGAAGGCATTGACGGCGGACAGCCCGCAGGCCGCGCGCCTGCGCAAGGGCAACACCTGGCTGCTGCTGCCCATCTTCGATCCGGACGGCGTGGCGGCGGGCGCGTTCGATATCCGTTCCGAAAAGTGCTGGATCTCCAACGGTCCCGGCTTTCGCGCCTCCATCCCGGAAACGCTGGCCGATATCGCCTATCTGCGCGCCTTCGCCAACGCCGGCTGGTTCTTCGCCGCCTCCGCCAGTTTTTATGGCCTGGAATGCACCGAGGGGAAGACCGTCTGCTGTCCCTTCACCGAGTTTATGACCAAGGAGCGGGCCATCGACTTCAACCGCTTCTGGTTCGCCCGCCTGCAGGTCGCCGGCATCTCCGCCGGACCGGAGCAGCCGTGGGGCAGCGGCGCCATGCCGTTGCGCCTCGGTACCGGCTGCTCACTGCGCTACCGGGCGTTGGCATTGGTGTTTGAAATCAACGATCGCTATCCCGCATCCCGCCAGACGTTGGCCGGATTAGAAGCGATCGGTGGCGACTACCCGCGCTCCATGCTCGACTGGATGGCCACCCCGGCCGGCATGCAGGCGATGGCAATGTTGCAAAAAGCCCAGCAGGGGCGCCGGCTGGAGATCGCGCAGGACGAGTTCGGTAAAGAGGATTACAATCCGGATAAGCCGTCGCTCAATCAGATGCTGGTGAGAGGGTATTGAAAATGCCTATCCTTCTTGCTCTTGCTCTATCGTCTTGCTCTTGCTCTAAAAGCCTCACGAATCTGCATTCTGTCAGGCTTTTAGAGCAAGATGATAAAGCAAGAGCAAGGAAAGTGGTTGCCGTTCAGGAGGAACCCTGATGCACTTGAAACTCTTGCTTTTGCTCGTCTGCCTCTGCTGCACCCTGGCGGCCATCGCCCAGCCGGAGGTGGCGCAGCCCGACCCGCTGCAGCAGATGAACATGCTCGTCGAGCAGTTGAAGACCGCCCAGGAACGGTCTGTCCGCGCGTATACGGCCGATAAACTGGGGTCGCTGGGGCTCCGCGAAGCCGTGCCCGCGTTGATCGAGGCGCTGAAGGACGATCCGCAGGTGGCGGGGTCGGCCGCCAACGCGCTGGCCCGACTGGGCGACCATCGCGCCGTCCCCGCGCTGCTGGCGGCCCTCGATCTGGCCAACGAGGGGAAATTCAACCCGCATGTCGAGGTGCTGCAGGCGCTGGCCGTGCTGGCTGACCCGGCCATGAAGGACCGGCTGGTGGCGATGCTGAGCGAGAACTGGAGACCGTATACCCTCGTCTTTGCCCTCGATGCGCTGGAAACGCTGCGCGACCCAGCGGTGGCCGGCGCACTGCGTACGTTGATCGATGGCGAGAAGGGAGCCGGCGTCTCCGGTCGCGCCATGCTCCTCGCCGCCCGCCTGGGCGATCACCAGGCAGTGCCGGCGATATTGAAACAGTTGGATCGGCGCGGCCTGGTAAGCCGCAAGGCGGCGGTCGAGGCGCTCTCTCTGCTGCGGGATCCGGCGGCAGTCGAGCCGTTGAAAACCATGTTGAATGATCCGGAGCCGCTGTTGCGGACGATGACGGTTCGGGCGCTGGCCGCCTACCGAAAACCGACGCTGCTGGACAGCTTCACGAAAGCGCTCGCCGATCCCGACGCGGTGGTGCGGACGGAAGCCGCCGTCGCGCTGGGACAGTGCGGCAACACCGGCGCCATCCCCGCGCTCGTGACCGCCTTGCAGGATGGAAATCTCGGCGTGCGCAATGCCGCCGCGGATGCGCTGGGCGTATACGGCAAGGCGGCGGTGCCGCCGGTGAAAGCGCTGCTGGCCACGGCAATCTCGCCTGACGTGCGCGCCGCCGCCGTGCGGGCACTCGGCGCAACCGGCCGGGCGGAAGCCATCCCGGAGGTCACCAATGCGCTGCGAGATCCCGACCCATGCGTCCGTGCCGCGGCAACGGCGATCCTGCCGCTCCTCGGTCCGGTGGCCGTGCCCAACGTGCAAGCGCTGCTGGCAGATGAAGATTCCGATGTCCGCGCGCGGGCCGCGGAGACGCTGGGCCGCATGAAAGCCCCTCCAACCGCCGCATTAGTCGCCGCCGTTAAAGATCCCACCGCGGAAGTGCGCCGCTGGGCCGTGTGGGCGCTGGGCGAGTGCCCCGGTGATGCTCCCGCGCCGCCGATCCTCGCCGCCCTGGACGACTCCGACCTGGCCGTGCGCTGTGAAGCCCTTCGCATCACCGGCGCGTGCAAATTCACTGCCGCCGCCCTGCTGCTCGCCCAGCGCATCAACACCGGCGCCCCGGAAGAAAACGACGCCGTCCTCGCCACCCTCCGCGCCATCTCCGACAAAGACTTCGGCGCCGACCGCGAGCAGTGGCTGCAATGGGCGAGGACGGTGAAGTAAGTGGAAACGACAGGCAGTTCCCAACAACACCTACCGATTTTTCCCTGATAACCGGTACAGCAGGCATTTGTCGTCGGTGGTAAACACCACCGCCCGCCCGTCCGGCGAAGGCCACCAGGAATTCGGGCGCAGGTTATCGATACGCATCCAGGCGCGCAGGCGGTTCGGCTTATCATACAGGGCGATGAAGTAATCCTGCGCGCCGGGGGCCACCTTGCGCTTCACGATGCCGCCCAGCCCGCCCGGTTTGTTGGAGAAGATGGCCAGCAGGTGCCGGCCGTCCTCGGTCACATCGCCGCCGTGATTTTCCCGCGGCACGGTGACTTCCCAATACGTGCCGGTCTTCAGTTCGACCACGCGTGACACCTTCCCCTTGGTGAGCAGCGCGTACCGGCCGCTGGTGGTGATGGTGTCGCAGGTGAAACCCTTCATCAGCGTGGGCTTGCCGGCAAACCGGTAGATGCCGCCGTCTTTGCGGACCGCCGTGCCGTCCGCCGCCAGATGATAATCCCCCTCCGGCAGCTTCAGCGGATGCTGGAAGCGCAGCTTCTTCCCCTCGATCCCCACGCCGGCCATGACGGACGCCCGGTAGACGGTGCCGCCGTCCGGCGAGAAATGCATCACCTCCGTGCCCCGATCATGCGCGAGAATGCGGCTCCCCTCGATGATGAAGGTGTGGATGGCGCGGGATTTCCCGGGAGAGATAAGATCGAAAGTCGCGAAACAGCGCCCGCCGTCCGTGATGGTGGCCAGCATATGCTTGACCTGCGCGGGTTGCCCCGGCTTCGACGGTGAAGGGAGCAGCGGCAGCAGGTCGATGGCCGCGTCTCCCAGCGCCTTGCCATCTCGCCAGGACTGCACGTGCAGCACCCCCTCCTCGGAAGATGCGGCGACAAAGCAGTGGCCGTCCGGCGAGACATCGGCATCGAACTCACCCTCCGCCGTCCACCGCACCGGCGACGTGTCTTTATCAGCGTACGGCACGTTGGTGGATACCTGCCAGGCCACTTGCCCCTTCTCCCAATCCCGAAGGGTGAACACAAAGGCATCTTCACGTACGCAATAACCGGTCAGGCACGGGGTAATGCCGCAACCCAGCAGCAAGTCCTCGCTCTTTTCGTTCCGGGTGAGCCGGGAGCTTGCGACCTGATGATACCGCACCCGCCGCCCGGCCGCCCAACCCACCAGGCCGATCAACACCACCAGCAACGGCAGCAGCCAGCGCCAATGCCGGCGCCGGCGCGGTGCCACTACGGCTGATTGTATATCCTGATCAAACATGCCGCTGTCCTGCTTTCGATCAAACTGTGAAAGGCCGGGGCGGGCTGGCGCGCCTGGGTTACACCCTTATTCCGGAAACCCCACCTCCACGCTGCCGTCCGTCTTCACCGCTGTCAGCGTTTTCGTCACGCCGTTCCAGGAGACGGTCACATCGCAGGAGGGCACGCCGCCCAGGCCGAAATGCGCGATGGCTTCCTGTCCGCTGGCGTAGCCGTAACCGATGGCCATGTCGTAACGGCCCAGCAACTGCGCCTTCTCACCGGCATGACCCTCGCGGTACACCCGCACGATGGAGCCGATCCCCATCACATTATACGACTTGCCGTCGCCTTTCACGCGCACGTCCAGCCAGTGGCCGCCTTCGGTGATGTTGCGCATCAGCAGGAAGCCGGGCTTGAGCCAGGAAACCATGGCCAGGTCCAGCCGACCGTCGCGATCGTAATCCCCCAGCGGGCCGGCCGCGGCGTAAAGGTCCTGCCAGCGGTCGGCGGGCGGCATACTGAAGTGCGGCATCCCGTCCTTCACCCCCAGGTTGCGCATCACCACCGGCTGCAGCACGCCCCGGTCATCCAGGTAAAAATTGCCCGGGACCAGGTCCAGCAGGCCGTCGTTGTCCATGTCGCGGACTTCGAGGGTAGCGATCTTGGTGTGCACCAATTGCTCAAGCCCCACCTCGCGCGTGCGCTCGACCAGCTTCGGCTGCGCCGGGTTGGTCGTCTCGTTCATGAAGACAAAGGTGCGGCTCGGGACGACGTGGATGGTGTAAACCAGGTCAAGCAGCCCGTCGCCGTTCAGGTCGGCGAACTGCGCCGCACAGGGCCAGGCGTCACCGCTGTTTTTCCAGCTCGCGCCGGGGAATGCGCCTTGCTGCCAATTGACATAACCGCCGTTCTGCGTGCTGAGCAGCAGCCGGTTGGAGTGGGCGATGAACAGGTCGAAGCGGCCGTCCTCGTTGATGTCGCCCACCGCCAGCCCGAGGCCGCGCAGCCCGCCGTGCGGCGCGTTGAATTGATCGGTGATGTCCTCGAACTCCAGGTGGCCCTTGTTGTGGAGGACGATCAGGTTGACGTCCTGCCAGCGGCGGTAATTGCCGTCCACGATCAGCAGGTCGAGCAGCCCGTCGTTGTCGATGTCGAACGTGGTAGCGTTGCGGGCGGACAGGTTGAACGGCCACCCCGCATACGGCGTCGCCTCGACGAACTTCCCCCCGCCCAGGTTCTCAAAGAGCGTGCACGGCCCGCCGCCGTAGGCGGCGCGACGGTTCCCCTTCACGTTCATCATGTCGTCGCTCAGGGTGAAGCTGCCGGCGAAGAGATCGAGATCGCCATCGTTGTCGAAATCGGCGAAGAGCGCTCCGGAGGTATTCGGATACCGGCCATCCATCCGTACCGAGTGCTCCGGCGAGCGCGTGAATTGGTCACCCTTGTTCAGCAGCAGCACGTTCGCCGAAGGCGGATTGTCGGTGTGGTAAGGATCATACGAGGCAAAGGCGCCGAAAAACAGGTCCGGCCGCCCGTCATTGTCCACATCCCCCCACGCCATGCCGTGCCCGTATTCGAAGTTCCGGTACTCCGCCAGCCCCAGCCTGTCGGTCATGTCCTCGAAGCGGATCTCGCCGGCAAAGGCGACGCCGAAAGCCAACACGATTGTGAAAACGCCGAGAAAACCCTTGAACATGCTTCCTCCAATCATGCAATCCGTCAGAGACATTCCTGGGATCGCAGGCGTCCCGCGCCTGCCTTAGCGGTTTCAGGCATATGGCAAGCTCCCGCGATCTTCCAAACCGATCAGTCACGTATATGAGCATTAATCCGTTCAGCAGCTCTCATTATCCATCCGGTTCTATCAGGGCAGGCGCGGGACGCCTGCGATCCCAGTGGTGTCAAAGCGCCACCATCTCCCGCACCGGCGGCCGCACCGACCCCTCGCCATGCTCCGCGTGGTAAATCCGCGTGATCTCCTGCAGCGCCTCCTCGCAGGCCGGGGTGGCGTCGCCGTGGGTCAACAGCTCGGCGTCGATCAGCGCGCGCAGGTAGATCAGCCGCCAGCGCCAGCCCGCCCGCGCCCAGCCCGGCAGCGCCAGGTCGATCTGCCGGCACAGCGCCAGCGCGTCCGCAGCGCGGCCGGCGTCGCGGTGCGCCGGCGTCACCTGGTAGTAATTGTCATAATCGCTCAACCTGGAGAATTCGCCGGTGAACCACTCCGGGTTCGGCGGGCCGTAGACGAATATAGGCGCATGATTGCCCTCCAGCATTTCCAGCACCCGCGCCAGCGCTTCGGGATCAGCCTCACCCAGCTCGTAAGCGGCATATTCGCGTAGCGTCTCCTCCACCTCCGCCGTGCCGGTCCAGTAAAAGCCGGCGTACAGCACCTTGTTCACATCCTCGAAAATGCCCTCCGAGTAGGGGAAGCCGCCGGCGGAGCGGTCCTGCATCGACGCCCAGATGTCCTGGAAGCGCTGCACCAGCGGGTTGGCCCCGAACCCGCCCCACGGGTACATCCCCCACATGCTGATCTCCGGGAAGTTCAGCATCGGCAGCCCGCCCGGCACCCCCTCGCGCAGCGGGAATTCCGGGAAGGTGGTGTGCGAGTCGGCCATCAGGTAGTGCACCCAGTTCGGCCGCGGCGAAAACGCTTCCGCCAGCCCGCGCCACTCGCCCTGGTCGCCGTGGTAATCGAACAGCCAGGTCGAGTAGATGATCTCCGCCCCGGGGAAGTAGGACTGGATCAGCCGCGCCACCTGCTCACCTAGCCGCACCATGCCGTTCGCCCCCCACGGCCGGCACTGCGCGCAGGCGCACCCGCCCTGGTCATACGGCCACAGCCACACCGCGTCGATGCCCATGTCGGCGAAGGCCTCCAGTCGCTCGCGGTGATTTTGCAGGATCAGCGCCTCGCCCTCCGGCGTGCTCGGGCACACCTCCACCCCGTAAAAGCCCAGGTTCGGATCGGTGGCGCGCAGCGCCTCCGGCGTGGTTGAGTACCCCTCGTTGGTCAGCGTGGTCAGCGCCAGCCGCATCCCCACGCCTTGCGCCGCGCGCAGGATGGCCCGCAGTCGCCCCAGCATGGCCTGCGCCGCCGGGTCGTCGATGCCGGCGTAATGATGCATGTCGAACCACACCGCCAGGTAGTTGAAGCCCCACAGTGCTAGGTCTTCGACATAGCGCTCAACGTCTCGTTGCGGCGCATCATGGTAGAAATTGTGAAAATGGGTGGCGAAATACATCCCGCGCACCGGCTTGGCCGGCGCCGACGTCCCACGCCACGCCGACGGCGTAAACCCGCCCGCGTACCCGCAGGTGCGCAGAAACTTGCCCACCCCGTACAGCAGCCCGCGCCCGTCGCCCCCGCTGATGGTCACCGCCTCCCCCGGATCGCCGGCAATACAAAACCCCTCCGCGCCGACCTCCGGCCGGATGTCGAGGATGACATCACCCTCTCCCGCCACGCGCGCCGTCGCCGGCCCTCCGCGCTCCGCAATCCGCTGCACCAGCAGCCCCGCCGCCTTCTCTGCCAGCGTCCCGTCCGCCCGCACCGCCACCGTCAACCGCTCAGCCATGCCCACCTCTTTCTCTTGTCCTATTGTAGACGGTTTCCGCGTACATGCAAGCCCACTTTGGGAGTGCGGCAGCTAGATAGTTTACCCCGATGTGTCGGGGCCGCTTTCACTCCGCGTAAGGTGTCCGGAATAACTTCATGCAACGCCTATCCACCAGTCGCCGCCTCCGCTCTCCAACGTATCGACCTGTTAACTTGCTGCATGTTATAATCCTCCCACCATTCCGCACAGGAGGTTCCCATGGCCACCCCGCAGGCGCTCGCGCAGCCGCTGACCTTTTCCGAGTTCTTCGCCCCGTTGATTGAAGCGGGTGCGGACGGCGTGCCCACCATCAAATTACCCGCCGCCGGCCGGCTCATCGGCGCCGAGGGGCATGAGCTGCTGGAGGTGCATTCGCCCATCGACGGCCGCCTGGTCGCGCGCGTAGTGCAGGCGAATGAGGAAGACATCCGCGAAGCGATCAACCTCGCCGACCGCTCCCGCCGCCTCATCGCCGGCGTGCCGGCCATCGCGCGCCTGCGCCTGCTGGACAAGGCCGCGGAGCTGGTGCGCGAGCACCGCGCGGATTTCGAGACGGCCATCCTCTGGGAAGGCGGCAAGACGCCGAAGGACGCCGCCAGCGAAGTCAACGCCACCATCGAGCGCATGGAGCTGGCGGAGGAGGACATCCGCAAGATCAACGGCGAGTACCTGCCCGGCGACTGGTCGGAGGACACCCGCCAGAAGATGGCGCTGGTGGTGAACGAGCCCCTCGGCATCGTCGCCGCCATCTCGTCCTTCAACTACCCCCTCTTCATCCCGGCGGCGAAGGCGGTGCCGGCGCTGCTGGCGGGCAACGCGCTGCTCTCCAAGCCGGCCAGCGCCACCCCCATCGCCCACCTCCTCTGGGCGTATGCCATGATTCAGGCCGGCTTCCCGGCGGAAATATTGCACGTAATGGCCGCCCGCGGCAGCGTGTTCGGCAATCAGATCACCGCCGACCGCCGCGTGGGCATGATCACTTTCACCGGCAGCACCGAAGTAGGTGGCGAATTGGCGGCGCAGGCCCCGCTCAAGCCCATGCACCTGGAACTGGGCGGCAAGGGCGTGGCCATCGTCATGGACGACGCCGATCTCGACCTGGCCGCCGAACGCTGCGTGGAAGGCTCGCTGAAAGGCGCCGGCCAGCGCTGCGACGCCGTCAGCCTGATCCTGGCGTTGGAGCCCATCGCCGACGCGCTGGTGGAGCGAATGCAAAAAGCCATGGCGGCCTGGACCCACGGCGACCCGCGCGAAGGCAACCGCATCGGCCCGCTGATCAACCCGAAGGAAGCCGCCCGCGTGGAAGGCCTGGTGCAGGACGCGGTGGCCAACGGCGCCGTGCTGCTGGCCGGTGGCACACGCAACGAGGCTTATCTTGCGCCGGCCATGCTCGACCATGTCCCACCCGCCGCGCGCATCACCACCGAAGAAACCTTCGGCCCGGTCATCACCGTCATGCGCGTCAAAGACTTCGCCGAAGCCGCCGAGATGGCCCACCGCACGCACAAAGGCCTGGATTCCTGCGTCTTCACCCGCGACTTCTACCGCATGTGGCAAACCGCCCGCCAGCTCGAAGTCGGCGAAGTGACTATCAACGACATCCCCCGCCACGGCATCGGCTACTTCCCCTTCGGCGGCACCGGCGACTCCGGCATGGGCCGCGAAGGCATCGGCTACTCCATCCAGGAAATGACCTATCGCAAGACGGTGGTGTTCAACCTGGAGCCGGGGAACCGTGATTAAGCAATACTACAATCTCGCAGGCTAATTCTGGGGCATCCTGCTGCCATTGGGTGACGGCAGCAGGATGCCGTAGTGCGATTAAGACTAGTTAGATTTGATTGTGGCTTCCCATCCCTTTCTACCCGGCTGGTCGAGGCGTGCAACTTTTACGATATTGTAGGGATTCCAGGTGTGCGTTAGCAGTTCGGCTAGGGCGTCGTTTTTGTCTTCAGGCGTTTGACAATTATCCGCCTCAAACACGGTCGTCGTTGAAGTAATATTCGTCGGCATTGTAGTTCCCCTTTCGGAAAATCAATGACTCACGGCATACCGCATGATCTCCTGGATCTCATCGGAATGCTGTTGAAGCAGGCTTTCGGTCTTCTCCAACTCATCCTGGCAGAGCTCTAGCTGCTGCTGAAGGTAAACCTCACGATCGCTGCCGACAGGAAGGGAGACGACATTCAACATTGGTGTATCGATTGCCGTTTTTAAATGATTCATCGTCCTATCGAGGTCGAAGTTAAAAGTATCGAGTATTCTGAAACGATAACGATAATCGGCAGCAGGGCGAAGCGGATTGTCCTTCTGCTTATTCGGGTACGCTTGAATGTCAGAATCAAAGATGGTGCATGGATAAGTCAACGGTAGCAAATCAGCAAGATTATCCATGCGGGCCTTGTATTCGGCAGCCTTTGGGTCAGTCGACGCCATGGCACTGATAATGCGATATGTGCTTGTTAGCGATGCTGTCACCAGAAGTGGCTGCTGGTTGTTGAAAACCGCAAAGGTCGGGATCGGCGGGCCAATTTCCCCCTCGGGAAGGATCGCCATATCAAATCCTAAGTACCCGATTACCAATGGCCGCGGGAAGGTTTCCATCAGGGAGACAGACCGATCAGATGCCCCGGTGGCTTTCAATGAGGCACCGGGTAACAGTTGTTGCCCAGCCGTGTAGGTATTTTGCAACATCTTATTCAAGGCATCTATGCCTTTTGTATAACGGTTGAGCGCAGTGCTGTCACTTTTTTCCGCAGTTGCGCCGGTGCTCTCGATCTTATTATCTGCTTGGTTCGTGCCGATCACCATGTCGATGGGCTTGGGCTCCCCGACACTGGCACCGAAGCCACGCATCTTTTCGGTTTGCACAATAACACTCACCGCGCCTACCAGATAAACGCGGCTTACCACACGCAGATAATTATAATTGATTTTATTCTTATTGTCTTTTTTGGGTGGATAATTCATCAAGAATTTCCGATTTTTTTCAGCCCAACCTCGAACTTGGTTTGCAAGGGAAAGAGTATCGATGCCGTAGGTTCGCGCATCGGAGAGTACCACGCTGCCGAAGGCCCGGTTGGATCCGATCAACGAGATCCCGATTGGGATAGCGTTAATCGGAATGGCGGCGCTGAAGCCACTGTCACTAGACACGCTGAACCTGTAATTGGGGAAAGCGGCGCTTGGGGCACTGCCCCAAGCGAGCTGATTCCAGGGTCTTTCATCAATGATCGAGGTAGGGGATTCATCTGTCACCTGCTCACCAGTGTCCGCGTCGGCCGTTGTGCTGGTTGGAGAAGGCAGTATTGATGTTTTATCAAGCGCGCTCTTTGAGGTAATGTTCTTATAGGTGCCGGGTTTCAGCCATTCCAAGGGAAGATTGCCCGCGGGGGCGAACGAGTCGCGATAGAATTTTGAGTATCCTTCCGGCGTAAGACGGTAGACCATGTTATCGAGCGGTAGGTAGCCTTTCGCTTTCCAGGTTTTGTGTTGCTTGTCTATAGGAGTTTGCACGAGGAAAATGTCCCCGGGAAAGAGATCTTCCGTGAGCGGATAGACCGGCATAACTTGACTACCCCGAATAACCATACACCAATCCTTGGCCACTCGTTCCACTTCTGACTGCATTGAGCTATAAACCGGCAAAGTGAGAAGGAACGCAGCAATTAGAGTCACAAACACGGGTTGACGTTTCATGAACCATTCTCCTTTCTAATAGATTTATCTCAGAAGGAATAGTGCTACAGTGATCGTAAGCATTTAATTCATAGAGAGTATCATAATGCAATGATCAACTGGTAAAATGGCTGAAGAGTGCTAACAATGGAGGCTCTCAATAAAGCGCTATTAATAGCATATAGCCGAAATATGCTAAGTCAATAAGCTATTTGTTACAATTACTGCTAAGCCACATAGTCTAACCGGGCGTGAAAGATAAAAAGGCCTTGTTCCCTCTACCGGAAGGGGATATAGTTAATTCTTTCTCGATTAAAAAAGTATTTGACTGGACAGTAAATGCCAATGTCAGGACAGACCCGAGAAATAGTAAATTGCTTAATCATCTTTCCACCAGGTCACCCTCCCGCCAGCCGCTCCAGCACTTTGATCACCGCCACAAAATCCTCCTCTGCCAACCCCTGGTTCATGCCGGCGATGAACGTCTCGTTGCCGGCGTTGGAGATCGGCAGCACGGCGCCCAGTTCCTGCGCCCGCGCCATCGCCAGGCCGTAGTCCTTCGCCATGTGCTTCAGGGCAAAGGCCGGCGGATACTCGCGTTGCTGGTACAGCGGTACCTTCATTTTGATCAGCGGGGAGGACAGCGCGCCGGCCGTCGCCACCTGCAGGAACTGTTCCCGCGTCAGCCCGCCCTTTTCCGCCAGCACGATGCACTCGCCCACCGCCTGCCCGACGGCGCCCAGCAGCAGGTTGATGCACAGCTTCATGTGCGTCCCGTCGCCGTTCGCCCCCAGGTACACGATTTCCTTGCCCATCGCCTGGAACAGCGGCAGGCAGGCGTCGAAGGCGGACTGCTCGCCGCCGACCAGGATCACCAGTGTGCCCTCTGTCGCCGGCTTCACGCTGCCGGATACCGGGGCATCCAGGAACTTTCCGCCCTTCGCCTCCACCGCCGCCGCCACCTCGCGGCTCAAGTCCGGCGACACAGTGGACATGTCGATATACACCTGCCCGGACGCCAGGCTCTCCACGATGCCGCCCTTGCCCAGCGCCACCGCGCGCACGGCCGCGTCGTCGCTGACCATGCTGATCACCGCCTCCGCCCCCCGCACCGCCTCCGCCATGCTCGTCGCCGCCGTCGCCCCCTGCGCGACCAGCGCTTGCATCCGCTCCGGCGTGCGGTTATACACCGTGACGGCAAACCCCGCCTTGATCAGGTTGGCCGCCATCGGGCGCCCAATGTTGCCCAGGCCAATAAAGGTAATGCGCTGCATATCATCCTCGCTCAATCTAGACTGACAATGCCATACGCCGATCCTCGGGCACTGTCAATGCCGTTTTCTGTCAACATGTGAAGCCGCAGGCCTCGCGTTGTGAACATATCAACGCGAGGCCTGGGTAACTATTCCGTGCCTATTTCTACAACGCAATCAATAAGCATTAAGATGATAAATACGCCCGGTCCGGTGGTTGAGTAGGCATGTGAGCCTTTTCGAAAAACCCCTCATAGCTATCTAGCCGTATCGAAACCACCTCACCTATAGAGCCCGTTCCCGGAAGGTTTTCCTATCTCCGCGGTGGTTTCGATACGGCTCGGTCACTGTGGAAAGATGCGAGAGGCTCACTTGCCTACTCAACCACCGAACCGGTACGAGCGATTTCACGTTGTAGTATTGTCGAGCGTTATTTCGCCGGCTCTTTCGCCTTCTCCTCGGCCTTCGGCTCCGGCACAATCGTTGCCGTCACCTTCACGCTCAACGGGGTGTCGCCGCCGTCGTAGCTGCCCTTCGCCTCGCCGATGGTCGTCGTATCCGGACCGTGCAGGGTCTCGAAGTAAAAGGCCTTCTTCTCCAGGTTGTAGCGCAGGGTGGGGTAGAAGTGGTAGTCATTCTCCCCCTTCGTCCCGGTGGCGGGCTTGCCGTCGAAGAGCACCGTATCGCCGCCGGTCACTTCCCACGTGCCGAAGGACCAGATATTCAGGCCGCCGGCGCCAACCGTCATCGGCATGTCGAACTCATACACCGGGGCGGTGCCGGTCACCTCGCCCACCTTGTGGGTGCCATGCCAGTTGACGTTGCCCGACGCCACGATGAGGAAATGCACCTTCGCCGTGCGAAGGCTCACCGCGTTATCCTTGAACTCGGCGTATTCGTCCGCATTGCGCTTGCGCACCTCGTCCTTGCCGACGACATACGTGGATTCCCAACCCTTCACCTTGCCTTCGCTGTCCACCGCGAAGGCGAAGTCCTCGTTGCCGCCGCCGGAGTTGGAGAGATTATCGACCGGATAATACCCCGGCACCGCCGTCAGCTTCAGCGGGGCGCCGTCCGCCGGCACCTTATACGCCTCGCACAACCCCTGGATGAAATACACGCCGGTCTGCCCGCCGTTGGCGTTGTAGATGATGGGAAAGGTTTTCAGCTTCAGCGCGGCCTGACCGGCGGTGAAGCCGTCCAGCACCTGGATCTTCTCGTCGCTATACGCCACCGACGCGACGCCGGTGCCCGCCGCGTTCATGGTGAACTGAAAGTCGCTCGACCCGGGCCCGCTGTTGTGGAAGAAATCCACCCCATACGTCGCACCCCCCTGCAGGCCGTCCAGGGTGACCTGCTGCTGCTTGGGCGGCAGCACGATGGGCTTCTCCAGCCCCGGCCCGGTCACCTGTCCGCCGGCCGCATTGGGAAAGCCGTTCATGTCAAGGGTCACGGCGCCGGCCAACGCCCCGGCAGCCAGCATCACAACCAGCCCGCAGGCAATGAACACATTTTTCAAAGGGAAGCCTCCTGATGAGAGATAGCTGAGGGTATCCTTCCCATATTCTTCTGTCAATAACACCGGTCGGCAAAAATACGACCCCTTATTCTTGCCCACGCCAGGCATACTGCAGCGCCGGCGGCCAATAACGGCTGGGCAGGATGACGGCCGCCTGGGTGACCGCCGGCAGAATAAGCAGCGGCACGGCCCGCTGCACCAGCTCACCGTTTGGCAGGTGCTTGCGATGCACCATCATCAGGCTGGATCGGCACGGAAATTCACCGCTGATCGACGCTGGCAGCGGCGGGTTCAGCTCGCAGGCATCGACATCGTCCAGCATCTCTGCCAGGCGGCGCTCCTCCGGGTCGTCGGGCCGGGTGCCTTTCAGATCGTAGATCTGCCGCGCCAGCAATCCCAGGCCGTCCAGCTGGTCATCGAAGGAAGGATCCATCACGTAAACGGCCATCGCGGCAAAATCGGGCGTTCCTTTTTGGAACGGCAGCGCATACTGCCGCACAAGGTACCCCCACACGATCTCGCCCTCCTGGAATAACCGCGCCGCTTGGCGATATTGCTCCCACAGCGGATGCTGCTTCTTCCGGCGCAACCAACCGGGTGGGCTGACGCGCAGGTACCGCCGCGTCTCCGCCTCCGGAAAATGGCGTGGCGCCGGACCGAATAACCCGCGACAGGCCTCAAGGACGGTCCGCATGTGGCTTCCCTTTCGTCTGCCCGCGCTCCCGGTGATAAATCAGCGACCCGGGGATGGCGGTGAATTTCACTTGCATGTACTCATACGAATCCATCGCATACACACTGATATCGCGCGGCATGTCGAGACGGGCGGTGACTTCCTCCCAGAGCGTCCTGGCAGTCCGCGAGAAGATGACGTGCAGTGTCGTGGTAGAGAAGACTCCCAGCACATAATGAGGCTTCTTCGGGAATTCGCTGACCGGGTACTGCACCAGGTAGGCCAGTGCCAGGTTGTCGATCGGCGCCAGCTGCGTGCAGAGGGTGGCGATCTCCTCGGCGCTCCAATCATGGGGGATGAACCGTTTCTTCCAGTCCAGGCGGTGGCGTTCGATCTCGGCGCGATATACACGCTGTTGGGTCTCCCATCCCAGCCGGTCATACGCCCTGGCTTCCGCCGATCGCCCGCCGGTGTGGAAATACCGTTCGGCAATGTCGCAGGCTTCCAACGCGTGGTCGGCGTCATGCTCGATGGTCTGGCGCAGATATGCGATGCCGGCATCGTCGTGGTTCCGCAGCAGCGCTTTCCCGAGCGCGAAATGACAGGCCAGGTGCTCGGGGTCCGCGGCCAGCACCTGTTGGAAGAGTGGCTGTGCCTCCTCCACGCCGGACACCTCCAGCACGGCCATCGCCCGCTTGAAAAGCTGTTCTAGGCTCTCATCGTCGGGCGCGCCGGCGTTCCAGGCCTCCAGCCGTTGCTGCGCTTTCCGGATGGCATGATGCCGGTCCAGCCAGTCGTCCAGCTGCTCCAGCCACCAGGCGTGATTGAAGGTGTCGATGAGGGCGTCTCGTGAGGCGCCGAGCAGTGCGTCGGCCGCCGTCTCCGCCGGCGGGTCGGGCAGCTGCAGGGGCTCCGGCAGCTCCCACTGGTCGCCGTTCCGGCGGGGAAGATAACCCAGCAGCTGTAAATCGTCATGGAGCGAGAGGTGTGGATCGTGAAAGTCCGTCTCACGATTCAGGACTTTCGTGATGAGCGCCGCCTGCTCCGCCGCCGGTATCGGCTGCCGGCAGGCTTCCTGTAGGCGCGTGAACCAATCGCGCGGCGGTGAAGATTGGGACGCCTTCAGCGCGTTGATGGCCGGCAAGAAGGTGTCCCCGAGGTAGCCGACCCGCACATCGAGCGTGAGGAGCGCTTCCGCCACCGACTGATCGTCCAACAGCCGGCCGCTCCCCAGATGCGCCTCGATCTCATGCTGCCGGGAGAGCACGAAGTCGTACGGGCTGAGCAGACTTGTATACCAAAAGAAGAACCAGTTCACGCCGTACCGCGTCGGCGCCCGCGTCTCCAGGTAACCCGCAAAGCGTTCCCAGGCCCTTTGCGCGCGCCAGACCCAGTGGCTGAAGCGATGGTGCTGGCGGCCCAGGTGCGTCATTTCGTGCGCCATCACCGCCAGGAAATGCTCGCGGGAGAGCAGCAGCAGCAGCGGCAAGCCGAACGTCAGGTAATTCTGCTGCCACCCCAGCGCGCCGAAGCGGGGACACTGCGTCACCGACGCGCCAAAACCGTCATCGAGCAGCACATGATACCGCGGCGATGCATGCAAGCGCCGGGCCAGCGCATCGAGGCCGGCAAACAGCCCGGGCGCCTCTTCACGCCGCAACTCGATGCCCTCCGGCCGTCGCATCGGGAGCCAGGCCGCGTAACCGGCGGCGATAACCCAGACCACAAACGATTGGGCGAGTAAGGCGATAATTGACGGGTTCCAGGTCAACGGCGACAACACCAGCAACACCAGCGAGCAGAGGACGACCACCGGTATCATGAGCAACCCGAGGGCAATCAGCATCACCACCTGCACCCGAAACAGCGTAGGGTGGCGGCGGGCGAAGGCATCCAGCCGGGTGACGCGCTGCTCAAACTGCTGCCGGGAGTAGGGCATGCTATCGCTCCATCAAGTCATGATCCTTATGCCGTGGGAGAGGAGAAATTACTCTAATACAAATCATGCCATTTCGCAACCTCCGCCCGGCTCTTTTGCTGCCAGGCATACTGCAGCGCCGGCGGCCAATAACGGCTGGGCAAGATAACGCCCGCCGGGGTCACCGCCGTATGGATGAGTATTGGCAGGGTTCGGTTGACCAACACGCCGTTCGGCAGGTGCTTGCGATGTACCATGATCAGGGTGGAAGAACAGGGGGTGTCGCCGCAGATCGATGGTGGAACGGTGCTGCCCATTTCGCAGGAATAGACATCGTCCAGCATCTCCACGAAACGGCGTTCCTCCGTACCGGCCGGCCGGTCTTTCTGCAATTCCTGTAGCCGCAATCCCAGTTGGCTCAACTCGTCCATGCGACCGTCGAATGCGGAATCCGGCCGATAGATGACCAGCGCCGGGTAATCGACCTTGCCGGTGTCCCACAACCACGCATGTGCCGCGACCAGGCACCCCCAGACGATCTCGCCTTCTCGGAAAAGCAGCTCCTCCTGGCGATAACTCGTCCACAGCGGGTGCCGGGGCTGTCGGCGCAGCCAGGCGGGCGCAACGGTGTGCAAGTAGCGCCTCGTGTGCAATCCCTCAAAGCGGCGGGGCGCTGGTTCGAACAGCCGTCGGCATTCGTCAAGTATGGACTGCATGCTATTCCCCCCATCCTGCCCCGTCGCGATCCCGCCGATAGACCAGCGCACCGCGGACATCGGTCCACCGCGCCAGCAAGATACCGGCCGATTCGTCGTCCAGGGCGTAGACGGAGAAGTCGTGCTGCGAATGGACTCGCTCACAAACCGCATCATGGAAAGCCCGGGCTTTGCGATGGAACAGGGATTTCAATGGCATGTAGGAAAACACACCCAGGATATAGTGGGGCTGGTCCGGGTAGTTGACCACTTCCTGCCTCACCAGGTAGGCGAGTTCGACTTGTGGCAATGAAGCAAGCTGTCGGCGCAAGGCAGCGATCTCCTCGTCGCCCCAGGAATGTGGCTGAAACCCCGTCTCGGTGCTGATCCAGCTGCGCTCTCTCTGCGCCAATCGCATCTTCCGGATAATCTCCTCATCCTTGTTCCCGTAGTCATCGGCCTCCGCCGGGCGTCGTCGCTGGACAAGGTAATCATATATCAACCGGCAGGCAGGCCGTGCCAGCCTGGAGTCAAGGTCGATGACCTGGTTCAGATGCTCGATACCGGCGTCATCTCGGCGATTCAGCAGGATTTGTCCCAACATGTAATGGCTGCCTGCATGGCGGGGATTGATAGTCAGTGCCTGTCGGTACAGCGGAATCGCGTCGTTTTCGCCGGAGATCTCCAGCGCCGACTGCGCTCGTTCGCAGAGCTGTCCCGCGCTTTCTCCGTCGTCAGGCCGCTTTTGAGCCTTCACCATGGTGTGGTGCTGGGAAGCCCAATGATCGAGGTGATTCAGCCACCAGGCCTGGCTGCAAGTTTCCGTGATAACCTCCAGCGATTCGCCCAGCAATGCCTCGACCGCCGCCTGTGCTGGTGGGCAAGGCAACGGCAGGTCGGCGGGCAGCCGCCATTGATCGTCCATCTTCACGGCGGTGAAGCCCAGTTGCGCCAGCCGGTCGCGAAGTGCGGGGTGGGGGATAACGAAATCCGACTCGTCTTCGAGTGCCTTCTCGACGGCCTCCTGCTCTTCCGCTGCTGATCCCGCCTGCCGGTAGGCCGCCAGCAGGTGGGTGTACAGATCGCGTGGCGGCGAGGGCTGCGTGGATTTCAGCTTGTTGATCTCGCGCCAGAATACCTTTACCGGCGTTTTTTCTCGGATATACGTCAGCGCGAGTGCCTCCGCTGCGGTCCGATTGCCTGACAGGTCGGCAGCCTGCCGATCCGCCTCGATCTCCTGCAGCCGCTCAAGCACAAAATCGTGCGGGGCCAGCAATGGCGTGAACCAACGGAGGAACCAGTTCATCCCGTAACGCGCCTCATCATTCTCTTCCAGGTAATCCGTGAACCGCGACCAGGCCTCCTGGGCGCGCATCAGCCAGAGGCCGAAATGCCCGTGTCGTCCGGAGAGGTGCGCAAGTTCATGTGCCAATATCGCGGTGAAATGCTCGGGTGACAGCGCCATGAATAGCGGCAGGCCGATGATCAGGTAATTCCGCTGCCATCCCAGCGGTCCAAAACGGGGGAAGACGGAAATGCCGGCGCCGAAGCTCTCATCGAGCAGCACATGGTGGCACCGCGGCGCCTTGAGTCGCTGCGTCAGATCGTCAATTAGGGCGAACAGGCGGGGGGCTTGCGCGCGGTGGAGCTCGATGCCGCGCGGCGGGCGCACATTCAACCGCATGGCATACAGCGCCGCAAACAGACGGTCCCTTGCAGGGCGGTATGCCCAGTCGATAATGCCACCCGCCCAGAAAAGGACGGTAGATAACGATAGCACCAGCAGCATAAGCGAGCAGAGCACCGCGAAGGGTATCGCCAGCAAGCCAATCGCAATCAGCATCGCAACCTGCAGGCGAAACAGCGCGGGGTGGCGGCGGGCGAAGGCTTCCAGCCGGGTGACGCGCTGCTCAAACTGCTGCTGTGATCGAGGCATGCCGTCGCTCCATCAAGCCATGATCCTTGTGCCGGGAGAGAGGTGGTATTACTCTATAACAAATCATGCCATCCCGCAACCTCCGCCCGGCAGGAATCCCGAGAAGGAATCGGAACTATAAGTAGGGCAAAAAATCAATTTGCACTTTGCATTCCACCTGGGGGAGCTATGTCTAATACGGTTTACTTCGCGTCCGCGCACGTCACCCGTCTTGCGCGCGCTGATACCTTGCCGGCCCGCTTCGAGCGCATGCTGCAGGGGTTGAGCTTCGACGAGCGCTTCAAGGACCAGCGCGTGGCCATTAAGATGCACGTGGGCGGCGGCATCGGCTATTCGACCATTCACCCGCTCTTCGTGCGCATGGTAGTAGACGCGGTGAAGGCGGCGGGCGGCAGCCCCTTCCTCACCGACGGTAGCTTCTCCACCGACGCGGCGGCGGCGCGCGGCTATACGCCCGAGGTAGTGGGCGCGCGCGTGGTGGGCGCCGGGGGAGAGTTCGATCAGTATTTCTACAAGCGGACGACCGAGGTGCCGGGGCTGTCGGAGGTGGAGATCTGCGGCAATATCGCCGACGCCGGCGCGATGATCGTGTTGAGCCACGGCAAGGGCCACGGGCACAGCGGCTACGGCGGGGCGATCAAGAACATCGCCATGGGCTGCGTCTCCACCCGCACCCGCGGCGCCATCCACGCGCTGATGGCCAACCACTTCCAGTGGGATGAAGAAGCCTGCACCCATTGCGAGCAGTGCATCAGTGGCTGCCCCACCGGCGCCATCAGTTTCAACGGCGACAAGCTGCGCATCTTCGAGCACCACTGCCGCTACTGCATGCACTGCACCCGCTCCTGTCCCATCGAGGCTATCAGCATGGAGCAGCCCGGCGACAAGTTCCGCCTCTTCCAGCAGGGCATGGCCGCGGCGGTGAAGGAAACCCTCACCTTCTTCGAGCCCGGCCGCGTGTTCTACCTCAGCGCGCTGCTCAACATCACCCCGCTCTGCGACTGCTGGGGCTTCACCACCCAGTCCATCGTCCCCGACGTCGGCATCCTCGCCAGCGACAACATCGTCGCCATCGAGCAGGCCGCGCTGGACCTGATCAAGGCCGAAAACCTCATCCCCGGCACGCTGCCCGATCAGCTCTGCCCGCCCGGAACCGAAGGCCACCTCTTCGAGCGCATCCACGGCAAGGACCCCTACGAACAGGTCCGCCAGGCCGCGGCTATCGGACTGGGGTCGACGGAGTATGAGCTGGTCGAAGTCGGCGCGGAGACGGCAACGGCGAAGTAAGAACGTTTGGAAGGATGGAAGACCGGGTAAGAGATAGTATCCGTCTTCCATCCTTCCGCCGGCATGGATTCCCGCGCTCGAGGGGGACTGTCCGTATTTTCCCCGGGCTTCTCCGCATGCCTTCGACGCTCTACACGCCTTCATCCAACCTGAGCGCTTTCGCATCCAGGCGGAAAATGCGTGGCTGTACCCCGGGCCTTCGTTACCAGCGAGCTGTTAATTGACAACCGCAGTAAACGGATGAGTTATATCACTATGCTAACCTGTATCAAAATACCATATCCCCATCTCTCCGCCGCCCTGCGGCAATACCTTTCGGGCGGCGAAATATCCTACCTATCTTTTTGATGTTTTTTTCATAACTTTGAGCGTGAAGTGATGTGAAGAACGGCAGCCGTCCCATTCCCACCCTCAACCGAGGGGACCATCGGCGGTTCGGTTATTTCTGACATCATTTGTAATGAATTACCTGCGGAATTCATTACCGATGTGATCTTTGACAAGTGAATAATCAGATGCTCCTGTACCCCATTCATAATTGCAATGACCAATTAGTAACCAAAATATAATTCATTCCTTATCTATTTACTGTAATGAATATGAATAAAAATATATCACAAAACTTGAGAAAAACTCTTGTAAAAAACGGCATGGGTTCATACGATAAAGGTACAGGTCGTCGCTGCGCGACCCCTGCAGGGGGTGTGAGATGTCCGAAGCGTTCGCGGTAGTGATGATTTACCTGACCTGGGCTGCCGGGCTGGCCGTGTATTTCGCGGTGGCGAGCCGACTCATGCGCAGGCAGGAGACGGGCTCAAGCCGCGCGCTGGCGCTCTCCTTCGTCGTTGGCGGCGGCCTCCTCGTCTGGGTTCCGGTGCTTCCCGTGCTGCTGACGAGCTGGCTGTTTGTCGCCACGCATTAACTCGGCGCGCATCATCTTCCCCTACCGCTTTCGCAAGCATTCCGGCAGCGTCGCTAGGCCCAGCTTCACCGCGAGACCCACGTTCCCCGGGCGGCGGACGATGTTGCGGTAGGTTTCGCGGCCGGAGACGCAGTCGAAGAGCACCTCCTGCAGCGCCGCGTCGGTCTGCGCGCGGCGGATGGCGGGCTCCAGGCTGAACCAGTGGCCGGCCACCCAGGCGGCGGTGCGGATCAGGCGGCCGTACCAGAGGTCGCCGGTAATCTCCGCGCAACGGCGGGCGAAGGCGCCGAACGCGCGGGCGGAGATGCCGTCCTCGAACAGCGTCATCGCCGCGTGGCCGCCGGTGATGACCGCGGAGGTGACGCCCTTCCCCTTGAACGGGCGCACCAGGCCGGCGGCGTCGCCGATGGTGACGTAGCGGTCGCCGTAGTAGTGCCCGGCCAGGCCGACCGGGAAGCGGCCCTTGTAGAATTGCTCCTCGTCCGGCGCGATCTCCATCACCCCGCGCACCTGCGGCAATGCGAGGAAGGCGCGCATGTCGTCGGTGCGCAGGTTCCGCCCGGCGACGATCACCGTCACGTGGTTGCCCTTGGGGATGAGCGAGCCGAACTCGACACGCGGCAGCGGCGGCAGGAAGACGTGGATGTTGCCGCCGAGCAGGCCGGGGATGACGGGGCGCGCGTGCCCCTCGGGGTGGAACTTGGTCACCAGCGTGCCCAGCGTGGGCGGGGCGGTGTAGGCGGTGCTGTGGCCGAAGGTGTCCTCCATCACGCGGCCGGTCCCGAAGGCGCCCACCACCACGTCGGCGCGGAAGGTGCCGATCCAGGTGAAGATGAGCACGCCGTCCGCGCGGAACTCCAGGTCGGTCACCTGCGCCTGCACGATGCGGATCCCGCGCTCCGCCGCACACTGCGCCAGGTAGGCGTCGAACTCGTTGCGGCGCACGGTGAGGGTGACGCCGCCGCGCTCGTCGCCGTGCAGCACCACGCTCTCGCGAGCGCCATGCAGCACGTAGCCGTGGATCTCATTGCGCAGCAGCTCGGTGGGCAGCGTGATGTCGAACTCCTGCTGCAGAATCGCCAGGATGGGCGGGGAGAGCACGCCGGCGCACTGGTTGTGATCGATGCCCAGCCGTTTGCGCTCGAAGACGATAACGTTGACCGCCAGCCCACGCCGCGCCGCCTCCCGCTGCACGGTCAGGGCGCAGGCCATTCCCGCCGGCCCGCCGCCCACGATGGCCACCGTCTGTCCGTCGCGCAATGGTCCCAGGTCTGTCATGATTCTCCTGTATCCTTCAGTATACCCGTCGCGCTCAACGCCACCGCCAGCAGCGTCCGAAATACCGACGGCAGGCTGACCGCCCGCCGCATGATCTCCCGGTAGGGCGCCGAGCCGGTGAAGATGTGCCACATGATCTGCGTATGCCGGCGCTTCCGCCACTGCGGGCGGCGCTGCTCGCGCTCCAGCAGCCAGCGGCCCGCGCGGGACAGGATCTGTGAGCCGGAGATGACGTCGTTCAACCGGAACAGGAATCGCCCATACACATTATCCCGCAAATAGCGCGCATGGCAAGGGACAACGTACCGCCGGTGCAGCGCTGCGCGCGACAGGTCGCCGGCCAGGATCGCCCCCGCGGCGAGGGTGCCGGTGACGAAGGCCGACTCGATGCCGCCCTTGAGGTAGCGCGCGATGTGCGCGTCGCCGATGATCAACAGGCGGTCGGCCACCACATTCTGCCCGGCGGTCACCGGCAGGCGCGGCGCGCAGTGGCAGTAGAGCGGGGGTAGCGACCAGTCCGGCGGCAGGTGCCGGCAGACGCGGGGATGCTCCAGGAAGCGCTCCAGGTCGGCCCGCACCAGCGCGGGGCCGATGATGGTCACCGTCAGGTGCGCCCGCTTGGGGGTGAGCGCGCCGAAGGCGATGCCGGGCAGCCCCAGCGCGAAGATCTTGATCTCGTTCCCGAAGGTGTCGGCGATGAAGGCGGGATCGACCGGCAGCTCCGCCTGCGCCACGTGCCAGGTGCGCGGCGGCTGGTAGCCGAAGCCGAGCTCGCCGAAGCGGCGCCCCAGCGCGCTGTTCACCCCGAAGGCGCCGACCAGCACGTCGACGTCGTACGCCTCCCGCGCGGTGTGCAGGCGGAATGGCGCGCCGGGCGTCTCCGGCATCCGCAGGTCCTTGACGTGGTCCTCCACGTGCACCACGCCCGCCTGCAGCGCCGTCTGTAGCAGCAGGTCGTCGAAGCTCTGCGCGATCTGCGGGGAGTCGGTGCGCGGCCCGGCGCTGCGAAAGACGGTGTAGATGGTGGCTTCCGGATCCTTGGGGATGTGCACGCCGCCGGCGCGGGTCTCGAAGTAGTGCCCGGTGATCTCGCGCTGGATCAGCGCTTCGGGGATTTGGGCGCCCATCGCCGCCAGCCGGTCGAGCAGCGCCTTGGGGATCACCCCCGCGCACATGTTGCACCCCTGCGGCCCGGCCTGCGCGAAGGACTTGCCGTCAAACAGCAGCACCTCCGGCCGCCCGCCGCCGTGCAGTGTCCCCCGCCGCAGCTCGATGGCGCAGACCGCCCCTGCCGGCCCACCGCCGATGACACCGACCCGCATATGGTCCTCGCTTCGAGAATGGTAGACCCATTGTACCCTCGAAAGCAGGGAAGTGGCCGGTTTTAACCAATATTTCTTATCAGATTATCTGATAAGAGCTGAATGCTTCTTCCCTTTGCGTCTTTGCGCCTTTGCGTGAAACGATCGGAGGTTTCTCGCAAAGGCGCAAAGACGCAAAGGGGATATCTTAAGTTATCCTGTCCATCCTGTGAATTGACTTCAGATCAAATACGCCACCGTGAACAGCGACGGGTTCTGGTACAGCCCGCCGCGGCCGCCGTAGGTCGGGTAGCCGATCTCGGTGCCGTCCGGTTCGGCGACGACGAACATGAAGTCGAGGCCGATGCGCTTGGGGGCCGGCCAGCCTTCCTGCAGGAACTCGGCGTAGGGCAGCTCGAAGGTGACGTAGACGCCGCCGGGCTGCGGGGTGTTGCGCTGGTTGAGCGTGTAGGTTTTGCCCATCTTGCTGCCGTGGCCGGGCTCGCCCAAGCTGACGAAGATCTGGTCGGCGCCGTCGGAGTAGGGCATGCGGTGGAAGCCGTGCTCGCGCGGGCGCATGTCCACGTAGAGCTCGATGCGGCCGCCGGCGGTGGCGCCGATGGCGGAGAGTGAGTTGAGCTGCGACTGGATGTCCATCTCCACGTAAACCTTCTCGTCATCGTGGCGCAGGCCGACGCGGTAATTGTGGGTGGCCAGGATATCTTCGCGGCCGGAGAAGTGGCGGGCCTCCAGCAGCGGCGTGTGCCAGCGGGTGCGGTCGTGCGGGGCGATGAAGAAGGGAAGGAGGACGTTGCTGCTGCGGGTCTCCTCGCCGGCGGTGGTGCAGAGCGAGCCGCGCAAGATGCCGACGCCGTCGGGCACCAGCACGGTGGCGCTCTCGCTGGTGGTGCTCATTGCCGTCAACGTACCGGGCTGGATCGTCGCCGGCTCGGAACGGGCGCCGTCCTCCAGCATCAGCTCCGCCGTGGGGGCGATGGGCGCGTCGGTCAGGTTCTTCATGGTGATCGACGCCTGAATGTCGCCCTCCGCGGTGGCGCCGGTAAGGGCGATGAGGCTGCCGAAGCCTTTGAAGTCCTCATCCAGCTCGACGGTGACCGTGCGCAGTTTCTCCGGGATCCGGATCTTCTGCGGGCACTTGGCCAGGCAGGCGCCGCATTCCGTGCAGACCGCCGCGCGGCCGGACTGGCCGGCGTAGGCGCGCACCGCGTGCGGGCGCAGGCCGTAGATGCGGTATTCGTTGTAAATGCCGAAGTTGCCGGGGATGTCCACGCCGTAGGGGCAGGGCTGGCAGTAGCCGCACGCCGTGCACGGCACGCCCATGCTTGATTTCACGCGCTCCACTTCGGCGTCGATGGCGGCGATCTGCTCGCCGGTAAACGGCTCCTTCTCGGAGATGATCTGCACGTTCTGCTCGAGCATCTCCGTGTTGCTCATGCCGCTGAGGGCGATGTGTACGGCCGGGTGCGCCAGCACGAAGCGCAGGGCTGCTTCGGGTGTGGTCTGTGCCGCGCCGCCGGTCAGCTCGTTGATGCGTGCGCTGTCCACGCCCAGCCGCCCGCCGCCCACCGGGCCCATCACGGTGACGCCCACGTTCAGCTCTTTCAGCCGGTAGAGCGCCTGCTCCAGGTCGCGGTTGAGCATGTTGTACTGCAGCGTGATCGACGCGAAGGCGCCGGTCTCCGCCAGCTTGACCAGGCTCTCCGCCGAATCGTGAAAGGAGCAGCAGATGTTCTTGATCAGCCCCTGTTCCTTCGCCTTCAGCAGCAGCCGGTACTTGCCCGCCGGGCCGTCGATGTTGCGCTGCCAGAAGTCCCAGGTCATGCCGTGCAGGTTGTAGACGTCGATGTGATCGGTGCGCAGGAAGGTCAGCGACTCCTCCAGCCGCGCCCACCAAGCGTCATCCGGCGCCTCGTGCATGTGGTTCTTGGTGGAGAGGACCACCTTGTCGCGCATATGCTCAAAGGCTTCGCCGACCGCGCGCTGGCTGTCGCCGTGGCAGTAGAAGATGGCGGTGTCGAAGTAATTGACCCCCAGCTCCACCGCGTGATGCAGCAGCGGAATGGTCAGCTCGCGATCGACCTTGCCCTCCGCTGTCATCGGAAAGCGCATGCAGCCGAAGCCTAACCGAGAAACCGTGAGCCCGGTCTGGCCGAGCGTAGTATACTTCATCAAAACCTCCGGATCGTGCGATTCATGAGTAAAACGGTAAGAGTGTGCACGAGAAGGGGGTTGTGTGTCAACCGGCTTACCTTATCGGAGTGCGGCGGCTCGACGCCGCTTTCATTATGCGTAAGGCTTCCGGTATAGCATCACGTCGCAGCTATCCACCTGTCACCACTACCGGTGAGATAGCTCCTCGTAATACGACTCTGAACACCTTGCGCGCAATGAAAGCGGTGTCGAGCCACCGCACTCCGATAGGGTGCTGCAGAAGTGCTTCCAGAGATCGGATGCGTGAATAGAAGTGAATCATGTTATTGCGCCTGCCCCTCCCACCACGCCTGCCATTTCGCGGCGTCTTCGCCGAAATTCTGGCGGGTGAGGTTCACCAGGGTCCGCACGGCTTCCTGGCGCACGGTGGCATTGGCGTCTTTCAGCATGCCGATGGCGGCGGGCACGGCCTTGCGGTCGCCGATGTTCCAGAGGGCATACAGCACGTCGACGCGCACCTGCGGGTTGTCGCTCTTCAGGGCGGCGATGAGTGGGTCCACCGCCTTGGGGTCCTTGATCTCGCCCAGCGCTTGCGCGGCGCGCATGCGCACGTGCGCGACGGGGTCGGCCAGGGTTTTGCACAGGGCTTCCACCGACCGCGGGTCCCGTAGGCGGGCGAGCGCCTGCCCACTGGCCTGCCGCACATCGGCACTGGGATCACTGAGCAGGACGATGAATCGGTCCGTCAGCCGGGGATCCTTCACCGCACCGCTGAAGTTCAGCGCCGTGGAGAAACGTACGGTTTCCGACGTGTCGTTCAGCGCCAGCAGCAAGGCATCAACCAGCTTGGGGTCGCGCATTTGCGTCAGCAGCGAGGCGGCAGTCATGCGCTGCTGCTCGTCGCCCTTGCGCAGCATGTCGGTGAGCAGCGTGATCACCTGGTCGCCGCCGATGTTGCCGAGGGCGTTGATGATCACGCCGTCCAGGTCGGGATGCGCCTGCAATGCCTCCAGCAGGGGGGAAACTGCCCGCGCATCATGCAGAGCGTGGCAGGCCAGCACGGCGGCGCGCACGACGCCGGCGTCCGCGTCCTGCAACAGCGGCAGCAGCGCGGGCACCACGTCCAGCGGCTTCTGGAAGCCAGGCAGCACGCTCGCGGCCGCCATGCGCACGGATGCTTCCTTGTCCTGCAGGCAAGACAGCACCGCCTCGCCAGCCTTCGCCGCGGCTAGCTCGGTTCCCAGCGCCTTGGCCTTGTCAATCGTTGCCGCGTCGACGTAATGATCGGGATTGTTCCGCTGATAATCAACGGCACACAGGCGGGCATTGCCCAGCGAGAGCACGGCCTGCCGGCGCACCCCGGGGTCCGCATCCGGCAGCGCGGCCACCAGCGGGCGGACCACCGCCGGGTCGAAGATATGCCCGAGCCCCTCCGCCGCGCCTAGCCGCACCAGCGGGTTCTCATCCGTCAGCATCTTCCGCAGGGACGGAATGGCGGCAGGCCGGTCCATCCACCCGGCCAGCCACGCGGACCAGCGGCGGACTTGTGGATCGGGCGAGGTGAGCCCGGCCATCACCTGCGGCACCGGATCGGCATCCGCCGGCCAGCCGAGGGAGGCTAGCATCTGCCCGCGCGGGTATCCACCCTCCAGTCCCTTCGGCCGCAGCCCCTGGCCGAATTCGCGCTGCAGGCTCCAGAGATGGGTGGGGCGATCGTGAATCTGCTGCAGCGACCAGTGGGCGGCCTCGCGCACGGATTGGTCGGGGTCCACCAGCGCGGTCAGCAGCGGGGCGATGAAGGCGCATTCCCGCCGCTGGTAAAAGTCGAGATCGGACAGCACCAGCGCGGCCTGCCGGCACGTCTCTGCGTTCGCATCATGGGTCGCGGCGAGCGTCGCCTCCACCAGCGCATCATGGGGCAGGTTGTCGAAGGTCTGCCGCACCTGGTCGCGCACGCGCTGGTCCGCGTCCTGCAGCGCCGGTCCCATGGCCAGCGCGGCCCGGTGATCGCCGTCCCGCGCCAGTTTCGCGAGCTGGAGCACCGCCGTGACGCGCGCCTGCGGGTCCGCGCTCTGCAGTCCCTTCGCCGCCTGCTCGATATTCGCGGGCTCATCCGCAAAGGCGGCTGGGGCGAACAGGGCTATGCAGCAGATCAGAAGACAGAGGAATCGCATGGTGTTCCCTCCTGGTGGCAATCTTAGCAGGTTAGACAGGGGAAGGAAGGGATTTGTTCCCGGGACAGCCAGGTGATAGTCAGCGGGCGGATCATCACGTCGTGCGGTCACGGCGCCGGCCCTTATACACATCTCGGTTTTTCGATCAGGGTATGCATGCCCGCCGGCCCGCCCCGGCCTTCAAAGGCCGGGCTATTATTAGACGCCGGATCAATCCGGCTCTTGAAGGTGATATCGAAAGCCTCCTTTCAGGCTGACACGTCGCTTTATCCCGCGATATGCAGGCTGCCGTCTTCGCTCACTGCTTCCAATATCTCCCGCGCGTGCGTCGTCAGCGCGTTGACCGGCGGCACCGGGAAGCCGGGGATGCGCTGCATGCGGACGATGGTGGCGGTGTTCAGGAAGGCGATGCCGTCGCAGTGGTGGATGACGTAGGCGGGCGGGGGCGCGTGCTGCACCATCATGCCTTCGTCGAAATCACTCAACTGCGCCGGGGAGCCTTCCGGCATGACGATGTCGAACAGGAGCTGCGTCTCATACCCGCCCAGCGAGTGGAAGATGTTGATGACGGTGAAGCTCCCGGTCTCGCGGCGTTGCCGCCACTCGTCCGGGTGGTTGAGGATGGCGTCGCGTTCATATTGCGCTTCCTGGCCGCAGATTTCGCGGGCGTTGCGCCAGGTGGCGGCGAATTGCTGGGAGAGCGGCTGATCGGTGATCAGGTCGAGGCGCGCCACCGCCGGCGAGGGGAAGGTGACCAGCCCGCCCTCCGTGTGAAACACCAGATTCTTCTGCGTGAAGGCTTTCGTGCGATGCAGCAGCTCGATGGCATTCGCCGGCAGGCCGCCCTCCGGCTGCCGGAAACGATACCGGTGTCCATCCGTGCATGAAACCACAAATTCCAGGTGTCCGTCTTGCGCCATGCTTCCGCTCCCCTTTGCCGGTTGAATGTATGAATGGATGGGAGGGCGAGCGTTCCCGCGAGCCGCTCGCGAGAGATCTGTGAACGAAAACAAAATTCGTTATTTACGTTGGCCGGGTCTTGACAGGCACTGTTAACGATCACAGGCTCATAATCGCGGCTCGCGAGGACGCTCGCCCTCCCATCCATTCATCCACCTATTCGGTGTTCTACCCCAACGCTTGGCGGGGAAACCGAGAGGATGTGCTGATGTCGTCTGGCTGTGACAATGGCAGGTCGTCAGACCTTGAGGAACCACCGCTTCCGATACAGCACCCAGCAGAGGAGCCACCAGCAGCCGATGTAGAGCGAGACGTGGAACCAGCCCCAGGTGGAGATGCGGAACCAGGCCCAGAGCAGCGGTTTGCAGAGCTCGGAGAGGATATAGGCGAGCAGCGCGTTGGCGCCGAAGACGGCCAGCGGGAAGGCCCAGCCGCGCTTTTCCCTTACGTCGAGCAGGTAATAGAGCAGCGCCAGCAGCACCGCGCCCGCGCCGGCGGTGTAGAGGATGAAGGGCGAGGTCCACAGCGGCTTGTTGAAGACCAGGCTCAGGCTCCACGCTTCGCTGATCCAGACCAGCACTATGCCGCCCACCAGCAGCCAGAGCGCCTTGCGCAGCCGCGGCATGTGCTCAATACGCAGGAAATCGCCAATGAGTGTGCCGATGAGCACCAGTGCGGAGGTGGGCACCACTACCGGCAGCCCGGACACGCCCTGCGGCGTCAGGAAGGTGTTGCCCAACGGGGTCAGGTAGGTGTCGTTCAGATGCTCGATGAGGTTGTGCCCCTGCTCGAAGACGCCGACGCCCAGGTGCGGCACCGGGATGAACTTGATCGCCGCCCAGTATGCGAGCAGCGCAAGGAGGCTCAATACCCCGCGCCGGTACGCGGGCATCTGGTACAGAAAGGCGGCGATGGCGAAATCCACGCCGATGAGCTGCAGCGTGCCGATGGAGATCATCGGGTGCCATTCCTTCACGCTGATCAACACGCAGCCCAGCACGATGAGCAGCGCGGTGCGCCGCAGCACGCGCAGATCGTAGCGCCATAACGGCTGCCCGGTTTTACGGAAGGACGCCGCCGAGAAGGGGATAGCGATGCCGACGATGAGCAGGAACCAGGGGAAGGCCAGGTCTGCCAGGTGGACGTCGCTCGCCCAGTTGGCGTGCTGCAGGTGGGCGGGCGTGCCGGGGCCGGGACCGATATTGTTCACCAGCAGCATGAGCAGCACGGCGATGCCGCGGAAGACGTCCAGGGACAGCAGGCGCTGCTTTTTATCCGTCCGGACCGGCTCCACCTTATCAAGTTGTGTTTCAGGCTCGTCGTGCATTTCCGTCATTCGGCATTCGATTTGTTCCATCATCGCTGCCGATTGAAACCCCGAATGAGCCGACGATGTGTTGAATGGATGAATGGATAGATGGCATGCCAGTAGGGCACGGAGGCTTCTCCGTGCCCGGTCCCCGGCAATTTTGCTCGCCACCGAACCCAATGATCCGGTGTCTGGTCACGTGCAGATATTTGGAAGCCGGGACACGGAGAGGCCTCCGTGCCCTACGAACATGTCATTCAAATAACAAAACCCACGCATTCATCTCCCAATAACCGAGTCTGTAACCGCCGCAGAGCATGATGAATGGAATGACGACGCCGGGGGAATGATAGTTAAGTTGCGCACACAACATAACCTCAGGGAGTCATTATGCGTCATTTCATACGTTACATCATACCCATGGCCGTGCTGGCGGTATTGCTGGCGCCGGTGCTGGGAACGGCCGCGCCGACCGCGGGCACGCCGCCGAACAGTAAACCCGCGGCGCAACCCGCCGGCGTGCCGGCGAACACCAAGCCCGCCGCGGAGGGGCTGGTCCAGCGGATGACCCGGGAAATCAAGTTGACTGCCGACCAGCAGACGAAGATCAACGGGTTGATCACTGATTATAAAACCACGCTGGACGATTGGACCAAAACGAATAGGGACCAGATCGACAAGCTGCAGAAAGCTATCCTTGCCGCCGAGCAGGCGCAAAAGACGGACGAAGCGCGGACACTGCGGGCGCAGTTGACCACGCTGCTGCAAGGGCAGTCGGCTCTGCAGGAGAAAACCCAGCACGACATCATGAACGTGCTGACTGCGGACCAGCGGACGGCCTGGGCGGGCGTCAGCGCCTACGACCAGGGCGATTTCGCCATGATCCGGCAGATGGTCAAGCTCACTCCGGACCAGGAAGCGAAGCTGAAAGCGCAGGCGAAAGCCTATACCGCCGCTGAAAGCCAGTGGGACGCGGATAACGGCGAGAAGGCCGGGAAATTGGACGAGCAGATCCGCGCGGCGCAGGCCGAGTTGAAAGCCCTGCAAACGGCACAGGAGAAAATCGAGTCGGATAACCACGACGCCATCCTCGCCATCCTGACCCCGCAGCAGAAGACCGAGTTGACCGCCGTCGAGCTGCAGCAGGTGATGGTCTCGCGGATGCCGCAGGTGAAATTAGCGGATGCGCAGGCGACCAAGATCAAGTCGCTCTGCCAGACGGCGGCGGTGGCTTTCGACAAGATCCCCGAATCGAACCAGAACGCCCGCTGGCAGGCGGTGCAGCAGCTCGAGCAGAGCATTCGCGCCCAGGTGCTGACCGATGCGCAGCGCGCGAGCTTGAAGAGCACGCAGTAAGTAGTGAGTAGTAAGTAGTGAGTAGTCGTTGGGTGATCGGGCTACTCACTACTTGTATCTATCAAGGCTTTCGCTCGATGGCGGTGCGGAGGCGCGGGCCCTCTCCCCCCAGCCCCCTCTCCCAATCCTGGGCGAGGGGGAGCACCAGAGATGAAGCATGTTCCGCTTTCATTAGTAAAGAAAGCCTGCCCCCCCTCGCCCAGGATTGGGAGAGGGGGCTGGGGGGAGAGGGCCCGCGCCTCCGCACCGCCATCGAGTGAAAGCTTCAGTTATCACCATCGGACCGGGCGCCTTTATAATCCCATCCATCCAACCCGTAGAGGATTCATCCGCCGGAGGGCTAACTATTACCTGTCATCAATCACTTGCTGATGGGAGCAGACCATGACCACCTACTCGATCGACGCCCGCAAAGCACGCTGGAGCCGGCAATTGGCCGGTGAGGGGACGCCGGAGCACCTGTTCCAGGTCTGGTATGAGCCGAAGGCGCCGCCGCGGCCGCACCTGTGGCCGGAGAAGCAGGCGGAGCGCGTCGAGTGGGCGTGGCGGCTGTATGAGATGCGGCGGGCGCGGGCGGAGTGGCTGGCGGACGACATGGTGCCGGGGCTGATGGTGACCACCGGCACGGAGATCTTCGCCGAAGCGTTCGGCTGTCCGGTGGTGCGGCCGGAGGACGACATGCCCTTCGCGCGGCCGATCATCACCGAGGCGTCGCAGGTGGGGAAGCTGCCGACGCCGGACATCAGCGCGCCGTCGCTGGCGGTGCTCTTCGAGATTGCCGACGCGTTGCGCGCCCGCGGGGGGAAGGACGCGCCGCTGGGCATCATCGACGTGCAGAGCCCGATGGACGTGGCGGCGCTGATCTGGGACAAGAACGACTTCTACGTGGCCATGCTGGAGACGCCGGAGGCGGTGCGCGAGGTGGCGCACAAGGTGCTGGCGCTGCAGACCGCCTTCTTCGACGCCTGGTTCGCCCGCTACGGCCGCGACTTCATTGCCCACTGCCCGTATTATTACATCCCGCGCGGCCTGACCCTCTCCGAAGACGAGGTGGGCATCGTCAACACGGAGATGTTCACCGAGTTTTACCTGCCGGAGCTGGCGGCGCTGTCGGAGCGTTACGGTGCGCTGGGCATGCACTGCTGCGCCAACTCGCGCCACCAGTGGGACAATTTCAAGCGGATCCCCAACCTGCAGCTCCTCAACATCACGCAGCCGCCGGAGGTGGCGCGCCAGGCCTATCCCTTCTTCGCGGACCACTGCATCCAGTACCACGGCCATCTCGATGGCCCGGCGTGGGACTGGCCGGGCAAGCTCCCCGCCGGCTCGCGCGTGGTGATCGACGTCTACCCGGAGACCGAGGACCAGGCGCGCGAGGCGGCGGAGAGGCTGTGGGCCGCGTGCGGACGGGATTGACGCCAGAGGGGGGGCGAGCGTCCCCGCGAGCCGCGATCATGCGCCTGTTATCAGGAATAATGCCTGGCGAGATCCGGCTTACGAATATAACGTATTTGAAATTCGTCCACGGATTCCTCGCGCGCGGCTCGCGGGGACGCTCGCCCTCCCATGTGCCCGTCAATAAAACCGCGGACTAAGCCTGCCACGTAGAAGCTGACCGCGAACTCTTCGCCACCGATTTCTCGTGCCTCCGCCGTCTCGTCGGCGTCAACTCGCTTTTCAATCACGCTGACCAGCCTCCATCTTTCAAAAATTACCGATGTCTCCTCTCTGCCAGTGGTCACCTCCTGGTACATCAGTGATGGATTGTGCCGATATTCGCGCGGCAATGCGTGCAACAGGCCATACAGTAAGGCCAGTATCGTCAGTTCTTGCGGCTGCCCCTGTCTCGGGGATGCGGCAAATCTGCACAGCGATACCTTTGGCTCCTGGGCGGTAACCCGGGGCACGTAACACCTGACAAGGAGAATCGACCATGCGTGTGACACACCTTTTCCGTGTATTGTTGGCACTGGTGGCCTGCGCCGTGCTGGGCCTGACGTTGTTGGGCTGCCAGGATAGCAGCGGGTTCCGCTCGATCCCGCCGGGATTCGCGGGCCCGTATGAAGGCTTCATGTCGCCGTCGCTCGGCAGCACCCGGCAGGACACCATCGTGACGGACGCGGCGATCCTGGCCAACATCCGCACGGATGGCACGGTAGTCTTCAACGTCTCTTCCATTGAGGGAGACTTCACCGCTACCGGCGGGATCAATCAGGACGGCCGGCTCACCGCCACGGGAACGCTCAACGGGAATGTCGTGACATTCACCGGCACCTGGGCGGCGGACGGCTTTGGTCATGCCTCGGGCACCTGGCGGAACGAGACGACCGGCATCACCGGGTCCTGGGCCATCGAGCAGCAGGGCGTGTCAACTCCGTCCCTGGCGACCGAATATACCGGAACGTTCACCGAGGGCACGATTACCGGCACGCTCCTGTTCACCATCCAACCGGACGGCAGTCTCACCGGCACGGCCACCGGCTTTGGCGTCTCACAAGAATTGGTGACGCTGACCGGCGGCATCAATCTCGAAGACCAGATCGTGATGACCGGCACTTACGATGGGGAGCCGGTGTTCTTCCTGGGCTCGTTGAACACGGCCACGCGGACGGTCACCGATGGCTTTGCGGCATCGGGATTGAATGGTGGCATTGTCGGTACCTGGGCGGCAGAACCTCAATGATCGGCGTTCCGCTGCGGGCGCCTGGCCTGACCGGAGATGAGACATTATCATAAGGAGGGACGTATGCGCTGCATATCCTTGATGCTGTGCGGCATCATCTTCTTGGTATTGCTGGCTGTCTTTTTCGCCGGCTGCGGCACGGAATCGAGCAACCGCACGATCTCATCGCAGTTCACCGGCGACTACGCCGGCGCGCTGGTCGCCACTCCCGACGGCACCATCGGGGCGATCCGGGCGACGATCTTTCCCAGCGGCAGCGTGCAGTTCGACGTGAGCGCCACCGACGGCGCCTTCATCGCCACCGGCGGGATCAGCTCCACCAACACGTTGACGGCATCCGGCTTCTTCAACAACGGGCAGATTGACTTCACCGGCATCTGGACCGCGGATGGTTTCGGCACCGCCAGCGGCAGCTGGGTGAACCGGCAGACCAACGAAAGCGGCACCTGGTCACTGACGCAGGAAGGCTTGTCGGTGGCCGGCGCCGCCGGCGAGTATACCGGGTCGTATTCGATGACCGGCTTCGTCGGCTCTGTCGCCTTCACGATCAACTCGAGCGGCAGCATCACCGGCAGCGCCACCGGATTCGGGGCCGCCGATATCCCGCTGGCCGGCTCGCTGACCCGTAATAATGTGATTGTGCTGTCCGGCACTACCGGCGGCTCCGGCACCGGCGAGGCGGTGTTCTTCACCGGCACGCTGAACACCACCGCCTTCACCGTCACCGGTGGCACCGCGGGCGCCAGCCTGAATGGCGGGGTGACCGGCACCTGGAGCGCGGCGCATACGACGTAAAAGATGGGAGGGCGAGGCTCCCACCCAATACTGTTCAAATACGGATTTTCGTAGGGGCGAGTGCCACTCGCCCCTACGAAAATCCGTATTTGAACAGTATTGGCCCTCCCGCTTAGTACCCCTCGTCCCAGCGCGCCTTCCCGCGGAAGGTGCGGTACACCCACACGGTATAACCGAGCACCAGCACCATGCCGGAGACGGCCAGGATGAGCATCGTCTTCAGCGTCAGCGCGGTGGAGGAGGCGTTGTGCGCCGTCAGATTCCATTCCGGATGTCCGAGCGCCGGCACCAGCGTGGGGAAGAGCGCCGCCGCCGCGGTGGCGAGCAGCAGCACGATGCCGGCGGCGGAGGCGACGAACGCGCGGCCCGGCTGTCCGGCGCCATTCCACACTCCGGCCAGCCCGATGACGAGCAGCGCCAGCGCGGGCAGGAACCACAGCAGCGGCTGCGCCAGGTAATTCGCCCGCAGGTGCGGATACTGCGTGGCCACGGTGATGGTGGCTGCCGCCAGCGGCACATACGCGCTCCAGGCGATCTTCGCCCAGCCGCGCGCGCGCTCGGCCAGCGGGCCTTCCGTCTTCATCACCAGGTACAGCGCTCCGTGGGTGGCGATCATCGCCAGGTTGAGCACGCCTACCAGCAGCGCGAAGGGGTTGAGCAGGCCGAAGAAACCGCCGGTGTAGTTGCCGACGGCGTCGAGCCGAATGCCGCGCAGGATGTTGCCCAGCGCCACCCCCAGCAGCAGCACGGCCACCGTGCTGCCCAGCGTGAAGGCGGCGTCCCAGCGCAGCCACGCCGTGGGTGACGTCTCATGGGCGCGGAACTCGATGGCCACCGCGCGCAGGATCAGCGCCAGCAGCAGCAACATCAGCGCCAGGTAAAAGCCGCTGAACACGCTTGCATAAACGGGCGGGAAGGCGGCGAACAGCGCGCCGCCGGCGGTGAGCAACCACACCTCGTTGCCGTCCCAGAACGGCGCGATGGCGTTCAGCAGCGTCCGCCGCTCGCGCTCGCCACGGGTGAAGAGGTGCCACATGCCCACGCCCAGGTCGAAGCCGTCGAGCACGGCGTAGCCGGCGAAGAGCAGGGCAATCAGCCCGAACCAGATCGTCTGCAGCGTTGTCATGCCATTACCTCCTCGTGCCCGGACTCATCGATCTGCGCGGGCGTCTCTTCGGTAATCCCATGATGAATTGCCCGCCGCAGCAATCGCACCCAGCTGTAGAACAGCAGCAGGTAAATGAGTGAGAACATGATGATGGAGGCGAGGATCTGCCCGGCCGGCACGGTGGCGGCATCGGAGGCCGCTTGGCTGGTACGCAGCACGCCGTAGACCGCCCACGGCTGGCGGCCGATCTCCGCCGCCATCCAGCCGACCTGCGTGGCCAGGAAGGGCAGAGGAATGCTCCACAGCGCCGCCGTCAGGAAGAACCGGTTGCCGAACAGCCGCCGCCGCCAGCGCAGCAGCAGTCCGAGTGCGGTGAAGGCCATGAAATAGAGCCCGAGCAGCACCATCAGGTGGAAGGAGAAGAAGGTGGCGAGCAACGGCGGCCAATCCGCCCGCGGCGTCGCGTCCAGCCCCTGCACGACGGCTTCCGGGTTATTGCCTGCCAGGATGCTCAAGCCTTCGGGGATCTGGACCGCCGCGCGGAGCTTCCGTTGCCGCGCATCCGGGATGCCGAACAGCGTCAACGGCGCATCAGACTGCGTTTGGAATAGCCCTTCGAAAGCCGCCAGCTTGGTCGGCTGCGTTTTGTAGATCTGCTGGGCGTGCCAGTGCCCGATCCCCGCCGCGCCCAACGAGGCCAGGAAGCCGACCACCAGCGCCATGGTGAAGGCCCGTTTGGCTGCCTCCACGTACCGGTCGCGCAGCAGGTACCAGGCGCTGATCCCCATCATGAAGAAGGCGCCCACGATGAGTGCGGCGTCGACGGTGTGCAGGTAGCGCGGCAGGGTGGACGGGTTGAAGACGGCTTGCCAGAAGTTCGTCAGCTCGGCACGGCCGTTGCGCGTGATGTAGCCGGCGGGCGTCTGCATCCACGAGTTGGCGACGATGATCCAGAACGCCGAGAGCGTGGAGCCGATGGCCACCAGCCAGGAGGAGACCCACAGCGTGGTGCGCGACACGCGGTTCCAACCCAGGATGAGCACGCCGACGAAGATGGATTCCAGGAAGAAGGCGAACACCGCCTCCGCGGCCAGCGGCGCGCCGAAGATGTCGCCGACATAGCGGGAGTAGCGCGCCCAGTTGGTGCCGAACTGGAACTCCATCACGATGCCGGTGGCCACCCCGATGGCGAAGCTGAGTGCGAAAAGCCGCACCCAGAAGCGCGCCAGCGCCCGGTCGCCCGCGTCACCCGTGCGGCGGTAACGCCCCACCAGCCACACCAGCAGCCACGCCAGCCCGATGGTCAACGGCGGGAAAAAAAAGTGAAACCCGATGGTGAGCGCGAATTGAATCCGCGCTAAAAGGACGGCATCCATGGAAGCCTCCAAACGTTGGAAGAAAGGAAGAGTGGAAGGTTGGAAAAGTGAGTAGTGAGTAGTAAGTAGCACCCGGTCCGGTGGTCGAGTAGGCAAGTGAGCCTTACGCATCTTTCCATTGCCTTCGAGCCGTATCGAGACCACCGCTCCCATAGTGCCCGTTACCGCGAACCTTTTCTGTACTCGGCTGCGGCGGAGTACCGCCGCAGCGGTGGTCTCGATACGGCTCGAAGGCAATGAAAAGATGCGAAAGGCTCACTTGCCTACTCGACCACCGGACCGGGCGCTACTTACTGCCAGTCTTCCAATCTTCCATTCTTCCAACCTTCCAGATTATTACGCCAGCCGTCGCCCGATCTGCGCCAGCTCGTCCGGGCTCAAGTCGGCGGCGAAGCGGCTGTCGGAATCGGCCAGCACTTCGCGCACGCGGGCGGGGTCGCCGCCGGTCTCACGGATGGCCTCCACCTCGTCGGGCAGCAGGTCCAGTTTGGTGCCCTTGCTCCGGACGATCGAACAGATGCCGGTCTCCGGGCAGAGCTCGATTTGCACTGCGTCTCCCATTGTTCCACCTCACATTATAAGTGGCGAGGGGCGAGTGTTCGGGTTTGTGGAAGGTGAGCATGTTTCAGGTGAACCTTACGGTTACATGCTCACTCGCCCCTTACCCCTCGCCCCTCACCACTTCCCATCAAGCATACACTTTGGACAGGTAATCCGCCACGCCTTCGGCGGTCGGCGTCATTGCCTTTTCGCCCTTGTGCCAGTTGGCGGGGCAGACTTCGCCGTGCTCCTCGGTGAACTGCAGCGCGTCCACCATGCGGAGCTCTTCTTCCACGTTGCGGCCCAGCGGCAGGTCGTTGATCACCGCGTGGCGCACCACGCCTTCGCGGTCGATGAGGAACAACCCGCGCAACGCGACTTGTTCATTCTGCAGCACGCCGTAGGCCCGCGCGATGTTCTTATCCAGGTCGGAGACCAGCGGGTAGCCGATGCGTCCGATGCCGCCCAGGTTCACCGGCATTTCGCGCCAGGCGAAGTGGGTGTATTCGGAGTCCACCGACACGCCGATCACCTCGACGTTGCGATCGCGGAATTCCTTGAGCATACGGTCGAAGGCCAGGATTTCCGACGGGCAGACGAAGGTGAAGTCGAGCGGGTAGAAGAACAGCACGACGTATTTCCCGCGGTAATCCGACAGGGTGATGTCGTCGAACGAGCCGTCGGCCAGCACGGCCTTGGCCGTGAAATCAGGGGCCAGTTTGGTAACCAGGTTTGCCATGGTGAACTCCTTTATGCGTTGTGTAATGTGATACGCTCTCGGTCACGCTCGACGAGCGTGGCCAGCGAAATCTCCGCGAAGCGCGCGCGCAGCACCTGCTGGATGGCGACCAGTTCGGTGTGCACCACGCAGCGCTCCGTGCGCGGGCAAGCATTCTCCTCGCCCAGGCAGATATTCAAGGTGATGGACTCCGGGTCCATCGCTTCGACGATATCGAACAGCGTGATGTCGTCCGCGGGACGCGCCAGCCGCAGGCCGCCCTGCTTGCCGCGCGTGCTTTGCACCAGCGCGCGCTCGCCCAGCTTCAGCACGATCCGCCGTAAAAACCGATAGGGGATCTCCATATCCTCCGCCAGCACGGTGGTGGACACGACCTGCCCGTCCTCCTGCTGCGCCAACCGCAGCAGCGCGCGTATTGCGTAATCCGTTTCGCGGGTAATCATCAGGCAGCATCTCCTTGCCGGCGTATATGATACACAATATGTATCATATAAACGGAAAGAATGCAAGAGGGTTATTGAAAATAATTCCAATTATTTCTTCAGGGCTTGTAGGGTGGGGGAGACAATGCTCAGGGACTGTCCCGGCTCAGCGGAACTAAAGCCCGCTCTCGAATCTCATGCGCGGTCATAGGATCAGCGGGACTGTCCCCGTCGGTCGATAAGCTTTCCTATCGATGGGGACAGTCCCGCTGATCCTGTGACCGCGCGATAAATTCGAGAGCGGGCTTTAGCTCCGCTGAGCCGGGACAGTCCCTGGGCGCACGCCTATCGATGGGGACAGTCCCGCTGATCCTGTGACCGCGCGATAAACTCGAGAGCGGGCTTCGGTTCCGCTGAGCCGGGACAGTCCCTGGGCGCACGCCTATCGATGGGGACAGTCCCGCTGATCCTGTGACCGCGCGATAAATTCGAGAGCGGGCTCCGGTTCCGCTGAGCCGGGACAGTCCCTGAGCGGTTACGCCGCCATCCCGCCTGCTTCCGGATGGTACCAGTGCTTCTCGATCAGTGCCATCGTGTTGAGCACGCCCTGGTACTGGTCGCCGATTCCCTCATAAATGATGGAGATGACGCCGTCGAAGCCGAATTCGGTCAGGTAGGCAAAGGCGCGCTTGTATTCGATATGGATCTCTTCGCCGTCCAGGTCGAAGCCGGCGCTGCGCGCGTGGACATACGCGGCGATCGGCGCCAGGTTCTGCAGGTAGATATCACTCAGGTCGAAAGGCATGCTGCCCAGGTCGACGCAAGCCGCCACCCGCGGGGAGTGGACGTCGGCGATGATCGCCTCCACCCGGTCGAACCGTATCTGGTTCGCTGTGTGATGCTCCACCGCCAGCGTCACGCCCGTCTCCTCCAGCTCGAGCAGGAGCTCGCGCAGCGTCTCCAACGCCCGCTGCTCGCCCGCCGGGCTGGTGTCGGCGGCGCCCAGGGAAATGACCAGCCGCGGCGCCTTCAGCGGCACGGCCACCTCGCGCAGCATGCGCCGGACGTGATCCACCTGCCGCGCATGCTCGTCGGCATCAGGCACGGTGAAGTCGTTGCGCAGCGCCAGCGCCGCCACCGTCACGTTCGCACTCTCGCAGGCGCGCAGCAGCATGGTCAGGTAATCCGGCTCCCGCGAGGTGAGCTGCTCCTCATCAATTTCGATGGCGGGAATCCCCCGGCTGCCGCACCATGCGGGGAAATGTACCAGCGGAAGCTGCGCCGGAATCTCCCGGCTGAAACTGCGCGAGCTGCACGCGATCTGCATGTGACTATCCTCCACCATGCGTATACCCGCGGCGGGGTGGGGGACGGCAGCGGAAATGTCGCCGGTGTCACACGTCTACCAGCGGCGGGATCAGCTGCGACCACAACTGGTACGCCCGGCTTCCCCCGCGCAGCGTGCGCATCGGATAGCAGCCGGTGGCGTCATACAGCCGGATGACGGCGTGCGCCAGTTGGTCGCCCTGGTAGGAATAGTCCGGGTAGGTGGGGCTCTCCGCGGTCAGGTCCTTCGGCACGGCGAGGATCGTTTCGCGGATTTTGGCATTGGGGCAGGGGTAGATGATGGCGCCCGGGCCGCCGGCATTGACGTGCACCCAGAAGGAATCGAGGTTGGTCGCCGGGCAATGCCGCACGGATTTGAGCAGGTCATCGATGTTGCCGCTGGCCTGGCCGCCCGCGGAGGCGTGCAGGCACAGGCGCGCGCCGCCCATCACACCAGCGGCCCACACGTCGCGGTAATGCCCGTCGTGGCAGATGCCCAGGGCGATCTCCACGCCGTCTACGCGCTGGAAGTTGTACTCCCGCCCGTGCCAGAGGCCTTCCTCACAGGAATGCACCTTCGCCATCGCTGGGCCGAGTGTGCCGTCCGGCCGCACGAAGCGGTGGCGGTTCACCTTGACGAAGGGGATGGTGGCCGCCTCGATCTGCGTGCCCGGCACCCATTCCGGGTAGCCGATGAGGGTATACGGCGCGTTCGGGATCTGCGCCACCTGGCGCTGGAACCACTCCAGCGTCTCCTGCACGAATTGCGGGTTCTCGAAATCCGCCTCGCCCATGCGCAGGCCGGTCAGCGAGGTTTCCGGCGTCACCAGGATGCGCACCCCGGCCTCCGCCGCCTGCCGCACGCCCTCCACCAGCCCGCTGGCGTGGTCCATGTTGGTGGGCTTGTTGCCTTGATTCTGCTGCCACAGGCCCACGTGCGTGTATTCCGGCCGCGGCCTCGCCGCGCCGGAGATGGACCACGACGCCAGCGACACCTCGCCCGGGCCTTTGAAGCCGAAGGCGGCCAGGCTCTCCGGCAGGTAATCGATCTCGCCCAGCCGCGCCGCCGGCTTGTCATCCAGCAGCACCGTCACCGCGCAGCCTTCGTACGGCAGCCCGGGCAGCGCGTCCGGCTCGTGCAGCAGTTTCAAGGAATGAAACCCCGTGCGGGCGGTCACCTGCAGCCGCGGCTGCTGTTTATGATACTCGTGGGTGAAGACGGCCAGCTTGCCGGTGGTCAGGTCGAGCTCCACGCGGATCAGCTCGAAGCCGCTGACGAGCGCGACGTAAAACCGCCCCGCCCGCACCGCGCCGGGCACGAAGCGGAACTCCATCACGTCTCCCGGCAGCGCGCACGGCCGCAGGTAGATACTGGCATCGCCCATGCCGGTGCTGCTCAACCGCGCGCAGCGGGACGCCATCTCGAACGCCCAGTGCTCGTTCGGCAACACCTCCCAGCAATCGTCCAGTGGGGCGGAGAAATCGACGAAGCGCTCGTAAGCGGTAGTGATGGCCATCTGCATGCCTTTCTAGATGAGCGGTGGAAGGACGATTCACAGTCTGGAAGGGTGCGAGAGCCCCGCCGATAACAGGCAGGCCTTCCCAAACTCGAGCGGGGCTCTCGCACCCTTCCAGACTGTGAATGTGCCTTCCGCACCTTACCTATTTGTCGATGAACATGCCGCCGGCCCATCCGCGCTCGGTTTCCGTGCCGTTTTGCAGCTCCTTGGGGTAGGTATCTTGCCCCTGCAGATCGAGCAGCAGCGTGAAGTTGTAGGCGCGCGCGTCATCCGGATGGTACTCGGACTTCGCATCGGCCAGGCCGGCGTTGGGGGAATCGTACGTGTCGTCGCCCTTCGCATCGAACAGCACCATCAGGCCGGTGTTAAAACAGGCACCGACGCCGGAGCCGGATTGATAGTGGTCGTTGCCGTCAAAGTCCAGTACCGCGGTGATGCCGATGTCCCAGGTGAAGCCGGTGCCGGCGAAGGTGGTGAGGTAGCTGTCATCGCCGGCGTCGTCGATCAGGTAGCCGGCCGCGTAATGCACGCCGAAGCCGTTGCCGTAGCGCAGGAAGCGGGTTTCTTTGCGCTCGCTGCCGTCCCAGGCGGTGCGGGTGCTGCCCAGCCGCTGGTCGTTGCCGCCGAAGTCGCGGGCGAAGCCGAGGGCGAACCAGTAGCCGCCGCCGTGCGAGAAGTAATCGGCCTCATAGACATCATCGCCGCCGCCGTCCAGCAGCACGCCGATGCCGCCGTTGGCCACCCCTCGCGGCCCCACGCCGGCGCCCTGCGACCAGCCGTTGTAGCCTGGCGAGTCATCGTAGCCGTCCGGATACTTGCCGCCGGCGTAGTAGTGGTCGTTCCCGGCCAGATCGTCCAGCAGCCCGAAGCCCAGCGGCCCGCCCACGCCCTGCGCCAGCAGCGCGCCGCGGTAATCGTCGGTGCCCGCCTTGTCCAGCAGCAGCCCGATCCCGCACACCGCTGACCCCTGCACACGTGTGTCAGCCTTGTAAGTGTCATTGCCAGCCATGTCTACCAACATCCCCACGCCGGCCAGACAGGCGCCTTGCGCCACGCTGCCGGCGGTATAGGTATCGTCACCGGCCGCATCTACCAGCAGTGACACGCCCAGGATCGCCCCGCCCTGGATGCCGGGCAAGGTACCCTTATAGGTATCATTGCCGCCCAGGTCGATGACGGCCAGCACCGGGCGGGTGGGGGAGACGGCGCCGTCGAGGTAGGTGTCGTCGCCGCCGATGTCAATCACCGCGCAGACGTCCGCCAGCTCCTCCAGCCGGTACTCGTTCGGCCCCGCGCCGCCGAAGAGGATATTACCTGCCGGCGATTTGACGATGACCGTGTCCTTTCCGGCGGTCAGCTTCTTCCCGGTTGCCGATAATTTCGCGAGGAATGCCGGATCGGTCAACCCGGCCAGCGCCTCGCCGGAGCGCATCAGCGAGACACGGTCGAGCTTCTCCAGCAGATCGCAGACGCGGCGGCCTTCCTTCTGATCGGCAAAGAACGGCGCCTCCGCGCCGGGACCGGTGGATTGCGTGAAGAGTTTCGCCTGCAGCTCGTCCCGCTCGGCAGGCGTCAGCGGGGCCAGCGACGCCTCGAACCCCTGGCGTGCGCGCAGGAGCAATTGCCCCAGCTTCCCCAGCGTCGGATCACCCTGCGGGAGACCCGGCAGTGTGCCGCCGAGAATCTGCGCGTCCAGCTTGCCTGCCGCCATGTCGACAATGCGGGAGACGCCGTCCGGCTTGCCGGCATTCTCGTGCAGCGTCCGCGTGAAGTCATCCGCCGCCCCAATGGACTCCAGCGGGTGCCGCATCATCCAGTCGAACCAGGAGAGCCGGCAGTTGCCCGTCTTATCGCTGAAGGTCTTTGCCCCGGCGCTGTTGTCCAGCCGGTCGGCGAAGTAGGCAGCCATGTCGGCGTATTTCCCCTCGAGCTGTCGTTTTTGCAGCGCCGCGCGGAAGTCGCCGGTCATCTGCGTCACCTGTGCGCTGGGCGCGCACCAGGCGAGCAGGGGCAGGATCAGCAGCAAAGCCAACAGAGGAATAACTTTCACCTTGTCCTCCAGTTTGCGTACATGATGGGAGGGCGAGCGTCCCCGCGAGCCGCGATCACGCACCCGTTACCGCAATTAACGCCTGTTGAGACCCAGTCTACGTAAATAACGCATCTAACATCGGCCCCGGATGCCTCGCACGCGGCTCGCGGGGACGCTCGCCCTCCCACAAGGCATTCCTATTAGACGGCCACCGTCCGCTGATCGACGACCGCCCCTTCGCCATCCGGGGTAACGGTGTTGCCGTCCATCTGGAAATTTGTCAGCTCCGGTCCGAGGAGTATGCCCGGCTTGTCCGGCCGGCGGGTGATGGTGTTGCGGGTCAGGCGCACGCCGTCGGTGGCGCCCTGCACCCAGACCTCCGCCTCGTTTTCGGAATTGTCGTCCAGGCAGTTGCCGCCGATGGTGCAGTCCTGGAAGATGGTGTTGTGCGCGGCGTTGATGCGGCTGTCGTCGCGGTAATGGATGCCGCAGCCGCCGTTGCCCTGGATCGTCAGGAAGCGGTTCAGGCTATCGGTATCACGCGCGCCGGTGGAGACGCCGTGCTGGCCGTTGTGTTCGAAAGTGCAGTATTCCAGCAGCGAGTGCTGCACGCGCAGGCAGTAGAACAGCCCGCAGGCGGCGTTGCCCCGCGCCGCGCAGTGGTGGATGTGAAAGCCGGTGCTGCCACTGCCGGGATGAAAGCCGGTGCCCATGCAGTTCTCCGCCACGCAGTACGCGACCTCCGGGCTCTCGCAGGTCTGGAAGCTGACGCCCTCAGTATTGGTGTCGTGGATGTGCAGGTTCAACACCTTCAGCCGCTTACAGCGCATGGCGAACACCCCGCCGCCGCGGCAGCCGTTGAGGACCACCGGGTTCTCCGTCTTGTTGCCGTCGATGGTGAGGTGCTCGATGACGGCGTCGTCCGCGTCGTAGGCGCTCACGATCGGGAAGAGGGTGTAGACGCGGCCGTTATCGCGCTCCAGGTAATCATGGGGGTGGGGGCGGTTGACATACCACATGTCGCCCTCGCGGTACACCAGCGTGGCCACCGAGGTGTAAAAACCGCCGGCGTTATCGTCCAGGATATGGACGCCGTCGCCCGGCGCGAAGAGATCGGGGGTGTCCACCGACAGGTCGTAATGCCCGTAGCCGAGGAAGTTGTTGATCTTCGCCTGCTTCATGGCATTCTTGCGCAGGATCGTCTTCTCGTCCTGCCCCACCACGCGCACGTTGCTGCGCAGGTGCACGGAATCCGCCAGGTGGAAGACGCCCGCCGACAGCACCACCTCGCCGCCGCCCAGCAGGTGGGCACGGTCGATGGCGCACTGGATCTGCGTATTGGTGAATCCGGGAATATCACAAGTGGTGTTGCCCACGGAAATGCGGTATCGCTGCATGTCATTCTCCTTCTCGGAGAGTTATTCAGGCTTGAAGGCGTGAATCCTCCTCGCCGGGTGAGAATTGAACCACAGAGGCACAGAGAACACAGAGAGTTTTGAATGGAGGAGAGGGTGGGGGAGGTTGGTGCCGCTACACCCCTACCCTGTTGGTAAGAATGCAAATTGCATAATGGTCTATCGTTCTGTCGCTTTCCGGGTTAGCGCCGAACCATTATGCAATTTACATTTTTCATTTTGCATTCCCACCAAAACGCACGAGGCCCCGTCGTCCCCAGGGCCTCGTGTCTTTAGGAGGTGTCAACAACACGTCGTCTCGTATAGTCAGTATTCCACCATTTTCAGCGTTTTATGCCTGGTATTGTCAGACCGGGGCAAGGTTTTTTTCCGCTGCTCCTCCTGCCCTGCCTGTCCGTCTCCTCCTTTCCCCTTGTCTGGTCTCGAAACGCCTCTCCAGCGGGCGGATGAATGTAACATTTGCGCAAAATGTTACATTGCTGGGTTACGGAAGGCTGGTGCTGGGGAGAATCGGGCCGGTCGGCTGGTCGGTTGGCGAGGGCAATAGGAAAAATGGGACGAATGAGAAAAATGGAGATGGGAAATGGGAGAAGCTTCCCGTGAATGCACCAACACATTTTTCCCATTCGTCCCATTTTCCTATTGCCCTCGCTAACCGACCAGCTGACCGGCCTGATCCTCGTCAGCACCAGCCTTCCGTCACCCGAGTTTTCTTTTATCTCCTCACGCACTGTATGCGTGGGAACGGGCATGCACTTACGGCGCAACTACATACTAACCTGGCCTCGCTCATACTCCCCCACCCTGTTGCAAAAATATTTTTGTAGAACTTATGTGTTATTACGGTACTTCTAAGGAATATAGCGGTTACATAGCTATATGACCATAAAGGAGGTCTCTCATGCGAGGTTGCCGGCCGTTGGATGATTCCGAAGTGCATGACCTGTCCCGCAGTTTCTGGGGCGAGCATGCGCGGCGCGACAAGGCGCTGTTCTTACTGGGCGTGAAGAGCGGGTTCCGCATCTCAGAGTTGCTGTCGCTGCGGCTGCGCGACGTGGTGCAGTCCGGACGGATCGTCGACCGCGTCTCCGTCGAGCGGCGGAACATGAAGAAAAAGCTGGAGGGCCGCACCGTGCTGCTGCACCCGGAGGCGCGGGCGGCGCTGGCGGCGTGGCTGGAGGAGCTGGGTAAAATCGCGGAGCTGACCGGCGAGACCTTCGTCTTTCAATCGCGCAAAGGCAGCAATCGGCCGATCTCCCGCGTGCAGGCCTACCGCATCCTGCACGAGGCGTGTGACGCCTGTGAGCTGACCGGCAAACTGGGCACGCACAGCATGCGCAAAACCTTCGCCAACAAGGTGTATGATGCGCTGGACAACGACCTGGTGAAAACCCAGCGCGCCCTCGGCCACCGCAATATCAACTCCACCGTGCAGTATTTGAGCTTCCGGGAAGAGGATATCGACAAAGCGATCCTCTCCATGTAGGGAACGCCCTCCGTGGCGTTCCGGCCCTCGTATTTCCGCACAGTATGGATGAACGAGAACCGGAACGCCACGGAGGGCGTTCCCTACGCGAGCGGCAAGGTAAACGAAAAGGTGCTCCCCACCCCCGGCGTGCTCTCGACCCAGATGCGGCCGCCGACCGTTCCCCGGCCATCCGCGGAGGGCGCGGCATGGGCTTCCACCAGCAGGCGGGTGATATACAGGCCCAGGCCGATGCCTTCCGTTTTACGGGCGCCGCGCGCGCGGTAGAAGCGCAGGAAGATATTGGGCAGGTCTTCGGGGGCGATGCCGCTGCCGTGGTCGGACACCGAGACAACCACCTCCTGACCTTCCTGGTGTGCGGAGACCGTCACCGTTGTCTCCGGTGGGGAGTATTTGAGCGCATTGCTGAACAGGTTCATCATAATACGCTCCAGCCGGGCGTAATCCGCGCGCACCGGCGGCAGGTCGTCAGGCACCTCCAGGCAGATGCGCGCCACCTCCAGCCCGGCCGCCGCCCGCTGCAGCAGGTTATCCAGGTAGGGACGGAGCTCCACCGGCTCGGCATGCAGTTCTAACTGATGGCCGGCCAGCCGTGCGGAATCCACCAGGTCCTGGATCATCACATTCATGCGGCTCGTCGAACGCAGAATCGCTTTCATGCCGGATTTCAATATCTGGCCGTTCGCCACCTCCCGCAATTCCTCTTCCATGACCTGGGCATGCCCCTGGATAATCGAGAGCGGCAAGCGCAGGTCGTGTGAAATAGTGTGGATGAACAGCTCGCGCTCCTCCTGCAACTGGTGCAGGGGGGTGATATCCTGAAAGACGGCCACGGCGCTGATGACATTCCCGGCGTCATCGCACATGGGCCCCGAGCTGGTGAGCAGAATCGTTTCCCGCCCATCCGGTCGAAGCATGCGGTATTCCAGGTCCCGCGTCACCGTGCCTTCGCTCAAGGCGCGCGGCAGCGGCATCTCCGCGAGGGGGAAGGGCGTGCCGTCTGCTCGATAAAATGCAAAGCCCGGCATTGGACCGAAGACATTGCCGCCGATCGCCTCTTCCCCCAGCATCTCGACGGCCATCGGATTCAACAGGATGATATTCCCCTCGCAGTCGCATTCCATGATGCCGGCGGGCACCGTCTCGATGAGGACGCGCAGGGTTGCGGCATACCGGGATTCGTGCACGGCCAGCGCATTGGCATGCTTACGCTCCAGATCGAGTGCCGCCGTGCGCTCCTGCAGCTCCGCCGTCATGCCGCTCAATGCCTGGGCAAGCTCCGACAACTCGGCCGGGCCGCCGATTACCACCCGGCGGTCCAGCTCACCATGCGCCACGTGATGGGTATATTCACACAGCAACCCCAACGGCCGCGTGAGAAAACGGCTGACGGTCAACCCGACGAAAAAGGCGGTGATGAACAGCAGCACGAAGAAGATGATGTCGCGCAAAAATTGCTGCCGCACCGGAGTCATGACGGCCTGTTCCGGATCGCCGACAACGACCACCCAACCCAGGGATGCGATGGGAGTCGCGGCGAAAACGCGCCGGACCCCATCCATCTCGCTCATGGTGCCGGTGACATCTTCTCCCTGCAATGCGCGCTTGAGGATCGGCCAGCGTGCCAGCATTTGCCGGCGTTTCCACTCGACCGTCAGCTTCGGCTTCCGATATAGCAGCATGCCAACCTGGTCGATCAACATGAAGGCAGCGCCGGGCCGTTGGCGGAAGGTAAAGATCGCATCCAGGCGCTGCGGATCCACCAGCACCAGGCAGACGCCGCGCAGTTGATTTTTATCGTCAAGGACGCTTTGCGCGACGGTAAACGTCGGTCCACCGGTGATCGGGTCGCGATACAGATTGCTGACCGTCCAGGTAGCCGTGCCGGTCGCCACGGTGCGAAAATACGATTGATCGTAGAACGAGCGCCCGATCATTGCCGGACGTGACGCCGCGAGCACATCGCCCGCCGGGTTGAGCCAGCAGACGCCGCGCCAGGTCGGGTTCTCGCCCGCCATATGCGCCAACAGGACATTCAGTTGGCCCCGCGGTGCTGCCGGGAGTGCGATGAGGGTATCGCCGAAGGCTTGCTGCGTTTGCCGCAGCTCGTTGATGTAGGTCTGCATGGCCGCGGCGATGGATTGGGCAAATTCGGCATTGTTTTCGATCGCTTCATCTTGCGCCGTATGGAACGCCCGGTAACTCTGCACGACGTGCGCCAGCATCGCCGGGAAGATAACAATCACCAGTAACAGGTAGACCACGCCACGGATGCTTTTAATTGTCAGCGAGCGCCTCCTGCTCATTGCCCACCCTCTAACGTGGTTGTCTCGGCTGCTCCTTCCAATGTACAACGGTCTTCCCACTCTCGACACCCCCGCGGCCCGCCGCGATGCGAGGAGTTGGACCGGTTTCACACAGCCGTGGCAATATTCGTAACACCCTTTACAAAAATTTATGATTACTTTATAGATTTCACTGCCGCGGGGCATCGCGCTCCTCCGGTGTGGACGACTGGGCGGCCGGCAGTGTAGAATGCTGTTGATTACCTTGCACACATCGGAGCCTGCCATGCGTATAGCCCTTGCCCAGATCGACTGCCGGCTCGGCAACCTGCCCGCCAATCTTGCCACCCATCGCGAAGCGCTGACCGTCATGCGTGAGAATGGCGGGGCGGACCTGGCGGTCTTTCCCGAGCTGAGCTTGACCGGATATCGCCTGCGCAGCGACATTTACCGGGCGATGCTGGACGACGGGCAGTTCCTGCGCGCCTGCGAGGGGCTGGGCGCAGACGGCCTCGTTCCCTCCCCCATGTCCTGCGCGCTCGGTTACGTCGAGCTGTCCCAGCGCGGGGCGGTGCACAACACCTGCGCCGTGCTGCAGGGCAACTGCGGGGAGCCACCCTTTCGCCATCGTAAAGTCTACCTGCCCACCTACGGCATGTTCGAGGAGGAGCGCTACATGCGCCCCGGCGACCGCTTCCGCACCGTGGACCTGACCGCCTCCGATGGCGGCACCTGGCGGGTAGGCGTGCTGGTGTGCGAGGACGCCTGGCACGACACCGCGTGGGTGCTCATGCAGGCGCGCGGGGTGGACCTGGTGCTGGTACCCTCCGCCTCGCCCGGTCGTGGGGTGGAATCTGAGCGCCTGGGCAGCCAGCGCAGTTGGCACGGCATCCTCGCCACGCAGGCGGAGTTCACCGGCTGCTACGTCGCCTACTGCAACCGCGTGGGCTTCGAGGACGACATCCACTTCTGGGGCGGCTCCGCCGTCTTCGCCCCCGACGGCACCACCGTCGCCGAAGGCAAGCTGATGGACCCCGATGTGGTCTTCGCCGACATCGACAAAGCCGCCATCACCCGCGCCCGCCTGCAGACACCGCTGATGGCGGATGAGAACTGGGATTTGACGCTGCGGGAGCTAAAGGTGGCGATAGAGGAAAGGGACTAGGGAGAAGGGGCTAGGTGGTTGCAATTTGCATCCACCTGCTTTGGTGACGGCTATTAACTGACAGACGTTTGATATCGCAATTTGCGATGTCAAACGGATATCAGATAAGAGTGATCCTGATTTCAGAGTCTTTTGCGGTTGCAAAATGCAACCGCAAACAATTGATAGTGTGGGAACCGGTTGCAAATTGTGACCGGTTCCCAGGGGGGTATCGCAATTTGCGATAACCTCGCGTGATTGCTGGAGGTTAGACATGGTTGATCAAGTTATTATACCGGTTGACCAGATTACGGCAGTCATTCTGGAGGTTCGAGGGAAGAAGGTACTGTTAGATAGTGATCTCGCACGGTTATATGAGGTTACCACAAAACAATTGAATCAAGCCGTAAAGCGTAACTCTGACCGCTTCCCCGATGACTTCATGTTTCAATTGACTGAAATGGAATATGAATCTTTGCGGTCACAAATTGTGACCGCAAACATCGGTCGTGGTGGACGTCGCTACCCTCCGTATCCTTATGTCTTCTCCGAGCACGGCGCCGTCATGGCCGCCAGCGTGTTGAATACGCCCAAGGCCGTCGAGGTGAGTGTCTACGTCGTCCGCGCCTTCATCCGGCAGCGGGCGTTGCTGGCGTCGCATACGGAGCTGGCGTTGAAGCTGGAACAACTGGAGAAGAGGCTGGTGGTGAGCTTCACGTTGCACGAAGACCGGCTGGACGACTATGAGAACCAGCTCGAGCAGATTATCGAGACCATCCATGAGATGCAGCGGCAGCATACGCACAAGCCGATCGGCTTCCGCGTGGAGGAAGCCGCGGCATTATACTCCGTGAATCGCAAAGGCTAATTATGAAAGACGGACGCAACTTACTGAATATCAACCCCGACCTGGTGAAAGAGATCCTGGTCCGCGCCATTCGCCACACCGGCGAGGCGATTACCGGGAATCCCATCGGGCACTGGGTGGTGAATTTGAGCGGCGGGCTGGACAGCTCGCTGGTGTGCTTCCTGGCGGCGGAGGCGGTGGGGCCGGAGAACGTGCGCGCGCTGCTGCTGCCGTATAAATCCTCCGCGCCGGAAAGCGTGGACGACGCCATGCGCGTGGTGGAGGCGCTGGGCATCGATTACCGGCAATATGACATCACCGATGCGGTGACCGGCCTGTACCATGCCAAGAGTGAGAACGTTGACCAGGCGAACCGGCACGCGCGCGGCAACGTGATGGCGCGCATCCGCATGGTCTTCGGCTACGAAGAGTGCGAGCGCTGGGGCGCACTGATGCTGGGCACCAGCAACAAGACGGAGGCGCTGCTCGGCTACACCACCATCTGGGGCGACAACGCCAGCGCGCTCAACCTGATCTGCGATCTCTACAAAACCCAGGTGCGCCAGCTCTCGCGCAGCATCGGCGTGCCGCAGGTGATCCTGGAAAAAGCGCCCAGCGCTGACCTGGAGCCCGGGCAGACCGACGAAACCGATCTCGGCTACAGCTACTTCGCGATGGACAATGTGCTGGTGCGCTTCGTGGACCAGCTCATGCTGCCGGACGAGATCAAGGCCGAGTTGAAGAAGGAGATGCCGGAAGTGGCGGAGTGGGACGGCTGCGTGGATAAGCTCTGCGGCACCAATACCGAGACGGAGATGCGCCCCGGCCTGGTGGACCGCATGGAATATAAGCGCCGGCTAACCCCCATTGTCCCCAAAATCTCCCGCGCCACCATCGAGCTGGATTACCGGCCGCCGAAGCAGTGGGGACGGTGATGTTGCTGTAGTAAGTAGTTAGTAGTGATAAGTAATAAGTGATAAGACTAATGCGATAAGGCCGGTTCGGTGGGAGGGCCAATACTGTTCAAATAAGGGTTTTCGTAGGGGCGAGTGGCACTCGCCCCGTTACGGGAGCCGTATTCGCCTTGAGGGGAAATGCAGCACCTGGCTCTCTCACGGGGCGAGTGCCACTCGCCCCTACGAAAACCCTTATTTGAACAGTATTGGGCAGAAGCCTCGCCCTCCCGCCGAACCGGGCACTCTCATTACTTTTCTTTCGCCCGTTGCAGCAGCTCCCCGATCTCCGGCGCATCGTTGGTCACGTAATCGAGCGCCGTTTTCCCGTCCTTGTCCTCCACCTCGACCTTCGCGCCGTTGGCAAGCAGGCACTGCACGGTGGTGACGGCGCGGGCCTGCACCGCCAGCATCAGCGGTGTGCGGCCGTTTTCGTCGCGCGCGTTGGCGGCGGCGCCGTGGGCGATGAGCGTGCTGATCACGTCATCCGTGCCCTGCTGCGGGATGGCGGCGGCGATCAGGTGCAGCGGCGTGCGGTCAGCCTGGTCGACCGCCTTCGGGTTGGCCCCGTTATCCAGCAGCCAGTTCACCTTATCCAGGTTCGGCCGCAGCATCACTGCGTGAAGCAGCGTGCGCCCATCCGGCGTTCTCGCCGATTTATTCGCACCGCGCTGCGCCAGCTCGGTGAGCGTGGGAAGCTGCCCGGATTGCGCGCAGGCGAACAACGGAGTCTCACCGCGATTATTGCGCGCCTCTAACTTTGCCCCCTTGCCCAGCAGCGCGGTAAGGATCTCCGGTACGTCGTGGTAACCATATTGCGCGAGGTCGAACAGCGGCGTCTGCCCGTCCGCGTCGCGCGCGTTGGGGTCGGCGCCCATTCCGAGAAGCTGGTTCACCAGCGCCAGGTCGTTCCGGCGCACTGCGTCATGCAGCAGCGTGTTGCCCTGCCCATCATGGGCGCGCACGTCCGTCCCCGGCATCAGCAGCGGCACCAGCGTCGTTCTGTTGAACACCAGCGCATATTGCGCGGGCGTGCCGATCAGCCGTGTAGAGAGCTTGGGGCTGGCGCCCGCGGCCAGCAGCATGCGGCAGATCTCCTCCGCCACCGCCGCTTCGTATTTGTCCATAGTGATGGCGCACATCAGCGGCGTCTGCCCCTTCGTGCCGATCACATCGACGGGCGATTTCTGCGCCAGCAGGGCGGACACCGCCTCGGTATTACCGGCGCGCGCGGCGTAATGCAGCGGGAGTTCCCCCTCCGCGGTTTTCGCCCCCACTGCGGCCTTGCGCTCGAATAATTTGGCCAGCAGCGCCTTCAATGTCGCCGCGTCAGCGGTTCGCGGCGAGCCTGCCGCCAGGTGCAGGGCGGTGACGCCCTGCTTGTTTGCCAGGATGACGTCCGCACCTTTGTCGATGAGCGCGCCCGCTTGCTCCAGCCGTCCGGCGGCCAGGGCGGCCAGCAGCGGGGTGTTGCCGTCCGCGTCGCGCCCATTGATTTTCGCTCCATGTGCGAGCAGCGTTTCGGCCAGCACCTGCGGCTGCCCACCCTTTACAGCCAGGTGCAGTGCGTCGGCAGGCACTTCGGCGCCGGCCCCCAACAGCAACAGCGCGCCTTCAGTATCTCCGTTGGCGAGCCGCTGCCGCAACGGCGTGTCGCCCGCGGTATTGCGCACGTTCACCTGCGCCCCCAGCGCAATCAGCGCTTTGATGTCCTGCGACCTGGCGAAGAAGAGCGGCGTGTTGCCGTCGCGGTCCTGCGCGCCGATGGACAGGGCCTTCTCCAGCAGCAGCTTCACCGCGTCAATACTCAACACCTGGTGCAGCGCCGTCCGCCCCTGCGCGTCCATTTTCTCCGGGTCCGCCCCGCGCTCCAGCAGCAGCCGGGCGACATCCAGGTTGTTCCGCCCGAGCGCAAGGTGCAGCGGCGTCTGCCCGAGTTGGTTCACGGCATTTACATCCGCTTTGTTGGCAAGCAGCAGCTCCGCGACGGCGCGCAGTGCCGCCAGGTGCAGCGGGGTATTTCCCCGCCCGTCGCGCACGGCTGCACTGGCCCCGTGATCGAGCAGCGCCTGCAGGATGTCGGTGTTCAACGCCTTGTGGATCGGGCAGGCGCCGAAGGCGTCGGCCTTGTCGACCTTGGCGCCGTTAGCCAGCAGTTCATCCACCAACTCTTTCTTGCCGTTGGCGACCGCGTAATACAGCGATGCTCTGCCGGAATTATCCGCTACGTTCGGATCGGCGCCGTGTTGCACCAGCGCCGCCGCCACCGCGGTCAAGCCGTTCTGGATGGCGCTCACCAGCGGCGTGGCGCCGTTATAATCGCGTGTATTCGCCGGCGAAGATGCCGCCAGCAGCAGCGCCGTGTCAGCCTTCTTCTCGTAGATCGCCTGCTCGAGCGGTGTGCGGCCGTCGATGTTGCGGATATCGGCGCGGGTGCCGCCGGCCAGCAAGGCTTGGCAGAGCTCCGTGGAACCCTGTTGCGCGGCCAGGTGCAGCGGTGTTTCGTTCCGGTAATTGACGGCATCCGCCGTCGCATGCAGCACCAGCAGCGCAGTTGCCACGTCATTTTTGCCGGCGGCAACCGCCAGGTGCAGCGGCGTGTTGCCGTTCAGGTCGGTGGTCTGCAGCAAGGCGGGAGTGGCGGCGATCTGCTGCCGGATCTTCTCTACCTCGCCGGCAGTAATGGCCGCGGCCAGCGGATGCACTGTCGGGTACGGTTCGCCGGTTTGCTCCTGGGCGCCGGCATCGCGAAGCAGTTTGGCGGCCTCCGGCGCGGTGGCCAGCTTCAACGGCGTGTTGCCGGCGGCGTCGGTGGCGTTGACATCCACCTTCTGCTCCAGCAGCCAGCCGATTACTTCCGTATTGCCGCTCTTCGCAGCAATGTGCAGCGGGGTTTCGCCGGCGCTGTTTCGCGCGTTCGGGTCCGCCCCCTGCGCCAGCAGCTTGTCGAGGATCGGCCGGGATGGTGGCGGGTTCATGCCGGTCGGGCGGGGCTGCATGGCCACGTTATGCAGCGGGGTGCCGCCGATGGCGTTGCGGGCGGTCGCGTCGGCGCCGGCCGCCAGCAGCGCCGTCACCAGCGACGCGGAATTGGTGGTGACCGCCAGGTGCAGCGGCGCGACGCCCTGCACGCTGCGCGCGTTCACGTCCGGGCCCAACTCCAGCAGGCGCTGCACCAGCGCGTCGTCGCCGAAGGTCACGAAGTAATGCAGCGCGGTGTAGCCCCGGTTATCGCGCAGCTTGACGTTCGGATTGTGCACAAGCAGCAAGCGGGCGACCGCCAGATTGCCGCGCGCGACCAGGTGCAGCGCAGACTTGCCCCGGATATCCTGCGTGTTCACGTCCGCTCCGCACGCCAGCAACGTCTGCACCACCGGCAGGTTGGCCTCGCTGCTTGCCTTCTCCAGCAGCGGGAAGGAGCCGGCGGGCGTGCGCGCGTTAATGTCGACCTTCAGGTCGTGCAAAGCCTGCAGCACCGCCCAATTGTTGTTTGCCAGCGCCTGGTTCAGCAGGGAGGCGCCGGTGTTGTCCCGATCATCGAGGCTTGCGCCGTGGCCGGCCAGGTATTTGATCACGCCGGGATCGGCAGTCACCAGCAGCGGAGTGCGGCCGTCCAGGTCGCGGGCGCTCACGTCGGCGCCGTGCTCGACCAGCGCCTTCACCGCCTCCAGCTTTCCACCGGCGGCGGCCAGGTGCAGCGGCGTCTGTCCCGCCGGGTCGGCGGCGTTCGGATTGGCCTTGCCGTCCAGCAGCGCCGCAGTGACCGCGGCATCTCCCCCGTAGGCCGCCAGGTGCAGCGCCGTGCGTCCCTGCGCGTCCTTGGCAAAAACGGAAGCGCCCCAGGTGCGCAGCACGCCGACCGCCTGCAGGTTGCCGTCCGCGGCGGCCCGGCAGAGCAGGCCACCGAGCAGCGGCGTGGCGGCAGCCCCCATGCGTTTGATCAGCAGATTCAGTACATCGCTGTCCGGATTCTTCAGAGCGCTCTGCACCGGCAGGTTCCCGGCTCCGTCTTTCGCCTTCAGATCGGCGCCCTTGTCGAGGAGAAACTCCACCATCTGCCGGCTGCCGCCACCCGCGGCCGCGTGCAGCGGCGTCTCGCCGTTTTGCGCGCGGGCGGTGACTTTGGCCCCCGCGGCTACCAGTGCCTTCGCCGCGCTGAGGTAGCCCTGCGTGGCCGCCAGGTGCAGCGGCGTCAGGCCGCCCAGCCCGCTGCTGGCATTCGCGTTCGCCTTGCGCGCCAGCAGCGCCTTCACCATAGCGGTGACGATCGCCTCTTCTGCCTGCGCCTTTTCGTCGGGAATACGCCGGAACGGCTTGAAGGGCGTCAACTCGGTCAGTCCGAGCATGTAGCTGATGCTCTCACTCCCGGTTAGCGAGATCGGCAGCAGGGAGAAGCGCGGGTCGGAGCGCAGCAAGGCGCAGGCTAGCGGCGTGGGCACCGGCTTCCCGGCGCCGTTCACCTTCGCGCCGTGGTCGATCAGGAAGGCCATCGCCGCCGTGTCGCCGTTATAGGCGGCGAAGTGCAGCGGCGTCCAGCCGGCATTGGAGACGGCGTTGACGTTGGCCTTGCGCAGCGTCAGCAGCACGGTCATGCTGCCGGAGTCGCGGGCCACCGCGCAGTGGAAGGGTGTGAACCCCTGCTTGTCGCGCGCTTCGATCTGCGCGCCCTTGTCCAGCAGCAGCTTGCCGGCATCCGCGTTCCCGTGCATCGCCGCCAGGTGCAGCGGCGTCACCCCCTGCCGGTCGCGCGCGTTGACGTTCGCTTTGCGGGCGAGCAGTACGCTGACCACCGCAGAGGAGCCGGCATAACTGGCCAGGTGCAGCGGGGTGGCCCCCAGCTTGCCCGCCGCATTGACGTCCGCGCCCGCCGACACCAGCAGCTTCACCGTGTCGACCTTCCCACACGCTGCCGCCACGTGCAGCGGCGTCCAGCCGTTCTCACGACTGGTCAGCGTGGAGCGGTCGGCCTTCACCAGGGCACGCACGCGGGCAGTATCGCCCTTCTCCGCCGCATCGTGAATCGGCGCGGACAGCGAGCGTCCGCCAAGCAGCAACAGCACGGCCAGCAACAGATAACCACGGCGCATCGGCGTCTTCCTTCCTGGGAGAATGAGGTGGTTACAATATAGCACACGCGCGTGAGGGGGACAATGCGCCTGCCCGCCAGTTTATATTGCTCTAATCTCTTGCTCTTGCTCTAATGTCATTCGCGGCCCGCTTAGGCCCTGAAAGGGCCACGGAATTTAGCCCAGGGTCGCAACCCTGGGGAAGCGGTGCGTGAAAAGGATTGCGCCCTGAAGGGGCGCCGGGCAGGTGATGAAGACTGGTTTTCGAATACCTGGTGGATAATCGTTCCCGCCGCCCCTACAGGGCGGAACGGATGTGTAACCGTTCACCTTCCCCAGGGTTGCGACCCTGGGCTAAAATCCGCAGCCCTTTCAGGGCCTTTCGTTTACTGTATTTTGACTCCCTGCCGTTCAAATTCCTTCTCGATTTCCATCTTCATCTGGTATCCTTTTGTATTAACATCTGGATTCCAATCTCTTAATAGATCTACAGGATAAAATATCACATTCGGATCTTCACCAGGCCCAGAGAACAGTTCACCTCTGCAATAGGTATCGGTGATTTTCTCTTTCTTCACAGCAATTAAATAATAGGCATATTCCATTCCTGCTTCAGTTGAGTTTTGTCCTTCCATTAATGCCATAATTGCGGCAGTTCTTCCTGATTTTGTCTTATAATTTATATCGGCTCCTCCTTCTACTAATGCTTTGGTCTTCTCGATACCGCATCCGATAGAGTTCATCAGCGGACTGGCGCCCGGCTCCGTAACATCGAGCGAGCCATCAGTCGGTTTAAAGCCAATATAATTAATATTAGGGTCGGCACCATACTTGAGGAGCAGCTTGACATACTTCGGATCTTTCTTCGCCCAGTGATCAACCCAGGAATAGCTTGCTGCCACAAATAGCGCTGTTTCGCCTGCTTGCGTTGTCTGAATATTTGGATCGGCACCGCATTTCAACAAAGTTTCCGCCGATCTATACTTCTCCGTCCCTACCGACCAGATCAGCAAGGTGGCGCCAAATTTCGGCTCCTGGTAATTCAATAATTCCTGATGAGCTTTCGCTATTCTTTTGATTGTCCGAACATTTTGATGCTTGACAGCCAAAGCCAGATTCCATGCAGGGGTATTTCTCCAGATACCCAGATACTGAATTCTACTATTGCTGCCGGGCAATAACCAATCTTTCAATGACCAGCTAACGGTAATGACGGCGATAATAACGATAACCGTAATAACAGACTTCCGATTCATCGTATCTCCTCCATGGTTTTTATAGATCACGGGTAACTCTCCCGCATTTCTATTCGTAACCAGATTCGTTCACACCATCCACTCCGTTACCAGGACGAACACTGTTTGGAAGCTTGGCGACAGCCGCGCGCTCGGTGCCGGTGCAGTGCCCGGCTCACTTCGAAGCGGGCTGCCTTTTAGACACGGTCGCCTGGCGGGGCTATCGCCGACCTCTATTGGCGTCGACTTTTCCACGCGCGAGGGTTGCGACGGCAATGAAAGATTCCGAGGATGGTGACGATCTCATCACTTACTACATAGAAGATTGCATACGGGAAACGGCGGATTAATGCACGGCGCACTTCACGATGTATCATGGGAAAGGCTGCCGGTTCACACTGATCGTCGCAAGCCCGGCCTCGACGCACAGCAAAAAATCCTCGCCGAGTCCGGCCCGCTGCTCCTCATACCAGGCATATGCCTGGCGAACGTCCTCTTCCGCCTCCGGGCGAAGGCGTAGGGCAGAAGTCATGCGCTTCTCCGGATGCGGTCTTTTACCTCATGCCAGGGTGAGCCTGCCTGCGGGTCGGCGTGATACGCTTCCAAGCGCTGATCCAGCTCTTTCCGCTGTGCATCGGTGACCGGCACCGCTTCCGGAACAGCGGCAATGCTATCCCACACATCCTCGACGAAGAGGATGCGTTCGGAAACCGGTAAATTCAATACGTCTGCAACAGTGATTTTCGCCATATGAAAACCTCGAGTTGTATTATACCGTGAAACTTGATTCCGTATAAGCCGCGCGATCAGGTCAATGCTCCAATGCAGCATTGATCAGGTCATAGACATGCTGATTCGGCAGGAACTTCTCAAAGAAATAGAGCTCATCTCCAGAGAAATGATGCGCTATTGCCGCCGCAATCGCCGCCGACCTGCTGATACCGCCTTCACACTGGATGACAATAAGGTCAACCTTGTCATACCATTGCTGGATAAAACCGGCGATCTCGCTAGCCTGCCCGGTATCCATAAGCATAAAGCCGGGTTTGGGCCGGTGAATGTCATGGAAGCGAAGGCGCAGCACGCCTTGCAGATGAGGCGAAGGCTGAAGGAGCACGTCCGGCTTATCGGGATCGGTGACCGAGATGACGATATACGGCTTCTCCGCCGTAAAATCCATGGCGGAGAAGCGATTGAGCACCAGTAATCCTCGGTAAGGTTCGTTCATTTCACCACTCGCGGACTCAGAAGATCGTCCTTCCTGGTCGATCGTGGTCCGCGCTCCCAGATTAGACTACCGTAATATCCTCATCCTCAATAATCCCCTGGTCGAACGCCACCTTGAGCGCATACATCGCATGCACCCAGCCGATGGGCCAGCTTGCGGCGTGGAAGGCGGCGCGCAGGGGGCGGGCGATGCGGTCGAGCCATTTGCGGTCGCCGTCCAAATAGAACGCGTAGGCGGCGGGATTGTAGTCCGTGACGCGGTGGAAGCCGTGCACGCCACAGTTCTTCTCGCTCACGCGGTTTTCGAACTGCTGCAGCATGAACTGGCGCACCGTCTCGTCGCGGGTCAGCTCCCAGTACCAGTACATGCCTTCCCAGGTGGCATAGTCGCCGTAGTTGACCAGCTCCCAGGGCATCAACCTCGGCTTCTCGTCGAGGATGCGGCCGTATTTCCGTACGCTCTCCATGCAGTAGTCGTAAATGATCTTCCGGCAGCCCTCCAGGTAGCGCGGGTCGGGGTTGAACTGGTAGGTCCAGGTCAGATTGATCATCGGCTGGCCGGCCTCGCGCTGGTCGCTGGAGATGATGACGAAGCCGTCCTCATCGTGGAT